>Ga0316604_10000097_pt1 | contig 143960 bp, 122 predicted proteins | sample OWC_soil_day20_C_FD_207650 | JGI IMG/M metagenome (GOLD analysis project Ga0316604, IMG submission 207650) | Wetland soil microbial communities from Old Woman Creek delta, Ohio, United States - OWC_soil_day20_CT | ecosystem: Environmental > Terrestrial > Soil > Wetlands | place: USA: Ohio... | reverse complement strand
TGCTGGTATTAGTAGATGACAATGTCAGACCAGTACCTGTCCCCAAGGTATTCCAGCTCCATATCTGCTGATAGGCTCCATTATCTATATCATTATCTTTTAGCGCGGCTGTCAGTGAACTGATCGGAATTGTAACGTTTTTAAGAGCAGTTGTCCAACTCAAGTCTCCTGCAGATGTACTTATCATTACCTGCCCGTCAGTAGGCGCAGAGGTAGGTAATGTGTAATTAATATTACTTATTTGAGTTCCTGCCTTAAATGTTGTCTGATTTACTCCAGTCGCAAACGTAATATTGGCATTAGCACTGACTGTCGCATTGCTATTTAGCACAACAGACCCGTTGAACTGAGACATTGCATTAAAAGTATTCAGTGCATTATGTGTTGTAGCTCCGTTAAGGGTGGTCACCCCATTAAGTGTAGTAATACCATTGAGAATACTAACTCCATTTAAGGTGGTAGTTCCTGCAACAGATAATGCTCCTCCTGCCACCAAATCGCCAGAAGAAAGGATGGATACATTATTGGCACCGACAAAGGTAAGTGGATTACTATTCAGAGTCACCTTTCTTGGTCCTGTTAATGAACCATCTACCGTATAAATATTGGATAATAAAGAAACCCCTATTTGACGTATCTCGCCCGTAAGAGGAGAAATAACCAATAAATTATCATTGCTCTGATCTCCAGATTGCAATCCAAGTAGAGATAAGGTATTACCCGATGATACCAATATTGAAGTCGGCTTCGTCAATGCCCCCCCCAACTGCACATTTCCATTGGTCTGAACTAGTCCGTTATCCGCCGAGACTAGAACATGTACACCCGATGGACTCACAACACCATTAACAGCAGATGTAAGTTCTCCGTTAACAATGGAAAGGTTATTATTTTTTATAATATCTTCGCCTAAAGACGACACGCCATTCACTTTTGTGACTAAAGTATTGTCTGTTACCGCATTGGATACGGTTGTAGATGCAGAAACCAAAGCTGTCAATTCCGCCGTATTTACAACTCGTACCCATTGATTTTTTACAATATCCCAGTAATATAGGCCTTTTGAAGCCGTTCCGCTGTCATTAAAAACCAACACACCACTTATAGGTGTACCAACCATGGGTGTCCACGAATTAACATCGTCAATCTGAATCCGAGAAAGTCGTAAACCTTTGGACACACTCTCCAATTCTAACAATGAAGCAGGTTTTATATCCTGTGGATTATCACCTATTTTATTTTGTGCACACAAAGGGAACACAATCACCGTCAAAATAAAAGACAGTATAAAAATAACTAGCTTCATAACAATATTTTCTCTTTAAGTTGGATCTAAAGGTTCAAATTAACACTTTCCATTATCAACATAAAAGAATAGCTTTTAAATAAAGTCATTCATCATATAAATAAGCATATAGCAACGTACGATTACTTAAGTCCTAAGAACAATATAATGTCCTAGTTTGAATTGCCCTCCCTCCAAGGAGAGGGAGTTGAAATAGGACAAACAGAAGTGATCACAAATAAAAATAGGGTATATTTACATCCCATTGCTTAATAACTCACGACATTCCAAAATGACATATTTCCACACACACCAAACTCTCGGTTAGCCATTAATTTCGTTTCATATCGTTCTATCCAGAGAATACCCAATAATCCACCCAAACTATTAATCTGAAAGAACAAATAATCCGGAATCACGCCCAAGTATCCTAATACAGAGATAACATTTACACATTCCCCAAAAGACTAATTTACTTTTAATTTATAGCTATGGTATAAATTAAAAGTAAAGACTCTGTTTATAAGAAACTTAATGCCTATAAACTATTTTTATTTGCAATTTTTGCCCTATTTTTTTTACAATAAAAAACAATTGATTATTATTGCAAGAAAAATAAAATGCCAAACAAAACAACATTTTTCTTATACAGTACAATTCATTACCTGCTGACAAAACAATAAGTTAAAGTTGCTTTGCACTAATACAATTTATAACAACTTAATAATCAATATTGCAAAAGAAATTATATAAATTTTTAGTAGATAGGAGTATACCAGTATAGAGCAATAAGATTAATGTTGGTTATCTTTGCACTGGATATTGATCCTTAAATAATATACTAAGCCTACTTGAACAAAATAATATTTGCAAATATAGAGCATTATCTATAAAAAGAGCTCTTTTTCTTAGAATATTATCTATTTAAAGACTGTTAATATTTGTTAACAATCTGAATCTATGACAGTTAAAGATAGATTAATTAAATATATTCGATTAAAAGACATACCAACATCTCAATTCGAGCGCATGTGTGGAATGTCAAATGGATACATTAACAGCATAAGAAAGACTCTTGGAATCGAAAAATTAGATAATGTTCTAAAAACATTCCCAGATTTAAATAGAGAATGGCTACTCACCGGAGAAGGTTCTATGCTACGAAAAGAATCCTTAAAAAAAATAGAGACCATTCAATCTCAGGACAGCAATCAAATAGGAACAACTTCCGACATCAACGCATTAAAAGACAAGATATACGAGCTCCAAAAAGAGGTTTCTTTATTAAAAAACGAACGATCGGTATTAGTTTCAACCAACGATCGCCTTACACAAATGCTGGAAAATACTATAAACCAAATCTTAAATTCCAAATTATAAGAATATTTTCTGCGGCATATTGTCTCAAAACAGAATCACACTTTAATCAAAAAGAGAGATCAATTTTAGATGCCAATGAGAAGGATCAGACAGAAGAGAAAACCAATAGATAGGACAGGAATAAAACAGAAGGACAGATTCGCATAGAAGCAAAAAACTTTTCCTAAGGAAATACCTCTCAACAAAAAAAATATTTCTACAGGTGACAAGTCAAAAAAAACTTCCACTCTCGCATAAATATCAAATTAGCAACGACAGAAAAATCGGACAATTTGCTCCAACCAAACTAACAACCCTGTCAATGTTGCATATAAACCGTATATATATTAAAAGCCATTTACAAATTTCTTTGTAAATGGCTTTTAATCAAAAGTGATTCGGTTGGGATTCGAACCCAAGACCCACAGCTTAGAAGGCTGTTGCTCTATCCAGCTGAGCTACCGAACCTTTTTCTTTTGGAGGTGCAAAATAAGCGATTTTTTACGACATTCGCAATAGGCTATTGCCGCCATATTCGAAGAAAAACCATTACCACGCTTTCAACTCGGAATAGAGTCGTTGTACTGGCAAACCCATCACGTTATAAAACGATCCATCAATGTGCTCTACCGCAACATAACCGATCCACTCTTGCACTCCATACGATCCGGCTTTATCCATAGGCCGATATTTTTCAATATAATAATCGATCTCGTCCTCCGACAGTTTGGCAAAACGCACTTCTGTGGATACCGAAAAGGTAACCCGCTTCTCTTTCGACTGCAAACATACACCTGTAAACACTGTATGAGTTTTCGCCGACAGATATGCAAGCATTTCTTTCGCCTGCATCTCATCAACTGGTTTCTCAAGCACTTTGCCGTCGCACCAAACAATGGTATCGGCTGTAATTACAAGCATGTCTTCATCCAGCAGATGTTTATATGCCGAGGCCTTCTGTTTAGCCAAATATAAAGCCACATCAGCACCTTTCAGCGTCTTCGGATAGATTTCATCCAAACCCGGAATGACTTTAACCGTAAAAGGGATATCAAGCCCGGCTAAAAGCTCCTGCCTACGGGGCGACTGAGAAGCTAAAACCACATTATAGGAAGACAAATTGGCAAGCACTATACTATTTTTTACTAAGAATTCAGACTGCAGGCCGGTTGATGATAAACAGATCGAACAACGGAAAGCCATACGCTCTTGCCTGCAAAAAATAAAAGACGAAACTGTAACAAATTCCGATGATCATGATAAACTTCAAAAAACCGGCAGCCTGATGCAACGCCGGCTTATGTCTGGCTCGAATAACAAGATAAACGAAATATAAAAACGGCACAATGATCCCAATGATATAGTAACGCAATGTAAGCGAATCGTTTGCAAAATGAATCTTCGAAACATACCAACCTGCTATCGCTATCACAACAGCTACTAAACCGTAAATGACCCATTTAGTACGAGCCATTCCCCACACGACAGGCATGGTATGGCACTCCATTTCACGATCACCCTCCTCATCTTCCATATCTTTTACAATTTCCCGGATAAGGGTAACCAAAAAAGCAAACAGGGCAAATCCGTTAATCCAGGCAAAAACAGTAGGAGCCAAAGGAGTAAAATCCAATAATTCACCGTACGTTTGACGCAGGAAGGCTACTTCCATAAAGCCAACCATAAAAGGAACCAAAGCCGTGACAACACCGACAATTAAATTCCCTACCAAGAACTGTCGTTTGTAGCTGGCAGAATAAAACCAAAGCAGTCCGGTAATCGCAACAAAGAGGAACCCGAAAGTAACACTTCGAACCCAAACAGCCAGACCGATACCGATACACAGACCTATGCCCGTAAGAATCTGATACAGACGCATAGCCGCTTTTTTAGATACTCTGTTGCCCACTACGACTTTATCGGGACGATTAATCTCGTCTATTTTAATATCAAAATAATCGTTGACTATGTAACCGCCTGCCGCAATCAATAGAGAGGCCATGACAAGCAACCAAAAAGCGACATCGGAAGTAGCAGATGACACCTTGAAGGGTAACAATAAAGGTTTGATCACACACGTATGCATTGTCCACTGAAGAAGCGCAATGATAATCAGGTTTTTGTATCGAACCAATTGCAAATAGTCACGCATAGTCACCATATTTCATTCCTTTACTTCTTCAAAATCGACATATTCACCCTCTTCATTCCCAAAAACTTTCTTCCCGGAACGAACCGAAGAAGATGACTCTTCTTCGCGATGAGCCTCCGACGTATTTCTCCTTCTGCCGAAAGAAAACAAACGGATAAAAAAATTCAGGATGCTTCCTACTAAAGCAAAACCAAGAACGAGAATAAATAAAAACAGAAAAAGAAAAAATCCCATAGATCAACTTAAATTCAAAACAACCAGACTATCGAACAAAATCCGGATCGAAATCTTCAGAGTCATCTTCATCCTCCGCCTCTTCGTCGCCTTCAAAATCTTCGTCAACCTCCTCATGCGCCGAAGGAATAATCACGTTATCAGGCAAATGGTGAGTCATTGTCATCACCCGATTAGCCTCATCATTCAGCTCGTCCCAAATCAAATCCTTGAGTTCGGAAATTCCATAACCGGAAACCGCAGAAATAAATATAAATTTAATGTCCGGTAATTCAGCCTTCAAGGCATCAATCAATTCTTCATCGAGCAGATCCGCTTTGGTCACCGCTAGCAAGCGTTGCTTATCAAGCAATTCCGGATTGTACTGTTTCAATTCGTTAAGCAGAATATTATACTCTTCGACAATATCTTTGGTATCGCCCGGAATCATGAACAGCAAAATAGCATTTCGTTCGATATGACGCAAAAAACGTAATCCCAGCCCCTTTCCCTCGTGAGCTCCTTCAATAATTCCGGGAATATCGGCCATCACGAATGATTTATTATCGCGGTAAGGCACAATTCCCAGATTAGGCACCAACGTCGTAAACGGATAGTTGGCAATTTCGGGTTTAGCGGCCGTAATTGCAGCCAAAAGTGTTGATTTGCCGGCATTCGGAAAACCCACCAATCCCACATCGGCCAGCACCTTCAACTCCAGAATAACCGCACGTTCGATGCGGGGTTCTCCCGGTTGCGCATAACGGGGAGTTTGGTTGGTTGCCGTACGGAAATGCCAGTTGCCCAATCCACCGCGGCCACCCTGCAACAAAATGACCTCTTGTCCGTCTTCTGTAACGTCACAGATGAACTCTCCAGTTTCGGCATCGTGCGCCACGGTTCCGCAGGGAACCTCAATCACCCTGTCTTCGCCTTCTTTTCCAAAGCTGCGACTACTGCTACCTGATTCTCCATCGCCGGCAAAGACGTGTCGGGCATATTTCAGGTGAATCAGCGTCCAGTAATTTTTATTGGCACGCATGATGATATGTCCTCCACGACCACCATCACCACCATCCGGACCGCCTTTGGGAACGAATTTCTCGCGATGAAAGTGCGACGAGCCGGGACCGCCTTTTCCGGAGCGGCAAAATATTTTTACGTAATCTACAAAATTGGTTTCAGCCATATAAATCGGTTGATTTTATTTCTCAATCCCTTATCTTCTCCACGAATCGGTATAATCTTCATCTTCGCGGTACACTCTCTCCAAACGAACCTCTACGGCATTTTTATGTGCCATAAGTCCCTCATTCTCGGCCATTATTTCAATTGCATTACTCAACATCGACAATCCTTCACGCGACAACTCCTGATAGGTAATTTTTTTTGTGAAGCTGTCGAGATGCACGCCACTGTAGGCTTTTGCGTATCCATTGGTGGGTAAGGTGTGATTGGTTCCCGACGCATAATCGCCTGCACTTTCGGGGCTGTATTCACCCAGAAACACAGATCCAGCATTGATAATCCGCTCAGCCACTACCGTGTAGTTATGTGTCATAATAATGAGGTGCTCGGGGGCATATTCATTTGCAAATTCAATTGCCTCTTCAATATCGGGAATATAAATAATTTTACTGTGTTCCAACGCTTTTTCGGCCAAATCCTTGCGAGGTAAAAGGTCAAGTTGTGTCTTTACTTCAACCTCCACGCCTTCTATCAATGCCTCATCGGTAGTAATAAGAATCGACTGGCTATCTACACCATGCTCGGCCTGCGAAAGAAGGTCGGCTGCAATGTAACGCGGTTTGGCCGTCTGATCGGCGATAATGGCAACCTCCGATGGACCGGCAGGCATATCAATAGCCGTATTTTTCAGACTTACCAACTGTTTAGCGGCTGTTACATACTGATTTCCGGGACCGAATATTTTATACACTTTCGGCACACTCTCCGTTCCATATGACATAGCAGCTATAGCCTGAGCACCACCTATTTTGAATATTTTGGTAACACCACACAAACTGGCCGCATACAATACTGCCGGGTGAATTTTTCCTTCGGCATTAGGAGGCGAACACAAAATAATCTCTTCGCAACCAGCCAGTTGAGCCGGAATTGCGAGCATCAACACCGTCGAAAACAGAGGTGCCGTCCCACCCGGAATATACAAACCGACCTTTTGTATGGCCACCCGTTTTTGCCAGCAACGCACCTCCGGAATAACATTCATGTAAGGCAGATCATCGTTCTGCGCATCGTGAAATTTTTCAATATTACGCTTGGCCTGAGAGATAGCTTCTTTCAGCAAATGGGGAACCTGAGGTTCGGCCTCTGCAATTTCTTCTGCGGTTACCAACAACGACGACAACTGAATTTTATCAAATTTCAGTTCGTACTCCATCACGGCCTTATCGCCATTCAGACGAATATTTTCCAACACATCACCCACTGTTCCAAACAGACTGGTCGTGTCCATTACGGGGCGTTTGAGTAGTTCGGGCCACTCTTGTCGTGACGGTTTCTTTACAATTTGCATAGTTTTTATCTTAAAAGCAACAGTTGCTCTTTTACATAATCATTTTCTCAATCGGAAGTACCAGAATTCCTTCGGCACCCAGCGATTTCAGCTTCCCGATAATCTCCCAGAAGCGTTTTTCGGGCAATACCGAGTGCATCGAGCTCCATCCTTCTTTTGCCAATGGCATGATAGTCGGACTGGTAATGCCCGGCAGCACGGCAATAATATCTTCAATATTTTTATTCGGAGCATTCAGCAAAATATATTTTTTTCCTTCGGCCGCCTGAACCGCATCGATACGAAACATGAGTTCATCTAGGATTTCCCGCTTTTCGGCAGAGAGTTCCGGATTGCCAATCAACACTGCTTCCGACTTCATCACCACCTCTACCTCTTTCAGATGATTGCTCACTAAGGTACTTCCCGAGCTTACGATATCAAAAATAGCATCCGAAAGTCCGATACCAGGTGCAATTTCAACAGATCCTGTAATTACATGACAATGAGCACTTATTCCCTGTTCTTTCAGAAACGAATTCAGTATATGCGGATAGGACGACGCTATTTTTTTTCCTTCAAACCAACGAACGCCCTTGTAATCTTCTTCTTTGGGAATAGCCAACGACAAACGGCATTTGCTGAATCCAAGACGTTTTTCGATATTGGCATTTTCGTGACGTTCCACAAATTCATTTTCACCCACGATACCCACATCAGCGACACCGTCGGCAACCGATTGAGGAATATCGTCGTCTCTCAGAAAAAGTATCTCAACCGGGAAATTAGTAGAGGCAATCAGTAAAGTCCGTTTTGCACTACTGAGTTTAATGCCAATTTCGGAGAACAACTCCATCGAGTCTTCATACAAACGTCCTTTCGACTGAACTGCGATTCGTAACATAATAGTCTTGTAATAATGAGTTTATAATTACTGTTTATTGATTCACAAATCAATTACCAAAGCCACATTTACAAAAAAAGCTCACCGCATAACGGTAAGCCATGTCAATCAGGTACAACATCCCATTTGCCCACCGTGTCGATGCAGCTCATTGATGATGATGTGATAATGAATTGATGGTCGTATTCATCTTGTTCTGAAATAGAGCACAAAGGTACAAAAATATTAGCGTCAAACCCAGCTTTTTATCTCAAAATATCAAAAATCCGAAGACTCCAACTTTCGTTTGATCTAAAATTGAAATCGCACCACCGTGTGTATATCGGTTTTATGGTTGCTGTTTATCAACTCCAAATCCGACCCAATCGTGTTTCTATCGGCATAAAATGTTTGAGCAACCTTCAACCACACACTAAGTTTTTTCGATAAATTCCACTTACAATTACCAAACCATCGCCCACCCTGACCGTAAAGCATTGGAACCGAAAAGACGTAGGGCACATCTCGTTCATAGCTATAAATCCGGTTGTCGTAATTCACGGCATCAAACCATTCACACCTCACATTAAACGACAGCGGAAGTTTCCTGAAAACATACGATACCTCCTGCGAAAACAACCAACCCCAAGTAGGCGATTCTTTCTCGCTCGACGCCCGGTTAACTTCCACCAGACTTTTTAGGACAAAGCGTTTATTTGCAGCAAACGACACCCAATAACGCAACGAAGCCAGATCGTAGCGTCCTGTAAAATCAGTTATCGAAATCTCAGTCAAATTTTTCTCTTTTTGCTTGTAACGAATCCGCCAGTACATTTCCACTTTTTTAGTAGGAATATAATTGGCGGCCAGCAACGCATCGTAACCCACCGAAGGACTACTAACCGTATAACGCAACCACGGAAAGGAATAAGCATCCGCATAGGCAACTATTTTCCAATGTTTTATCGGATAAATTTCAAATCCAAAATAAAAGCCTTCTTCATTATTTACTTTTGAACCTTCGGCAAATGCATTTGCCAGCAAAACATCATATCGTTTCGAATAATAACGATATAAGGCGACCAGATTAACTCTCGATACCGGACTGACCGTAAAACCGTTGAGCACAGCAAAACCACCTTTTGACTGTATTGCCTCCTCTCCAAAAAACGTAAATTTTTTAAGTCGAAAACGATAATTAAGTCCTCCTGCCAACTGATGATTTCCTCTAAAAAAGAACATATTGTAAGGTTTCAGCTCCGGCTCCAAAGTACGACTGAGGCGAGTATCGACAACCGTAAATCCCAGATAAAAGTTGGTAACCCGCCAGCTCCAATTGCCTCCGACCACCTGCGTCGCAATCCTGTCCTTATGATTCAGATCACTCACCGTACGATGTAAACCATCCGTTTTGATGTAAGAAAATGCCGTTCCGGTAGAATCTCCGTCAAACAATTTATACGAATAAAATGCCGACAATTCGGACTTTCCGATTTTAACGGTAGCTCCAATTCCTCTCAAAAAATTATATTCGTCGGTAGATGAACTCTTTTGCAGACCCGAATTTCGCGGAAGCACATTCATCACATCGGTCGACTTCCCCATACTAACCTCCGGATGAATAACTAATCCTAAACCAAAATTTGCCTTTAAGTTTCCTAAAACAAGCGTTTTGAGCCGTCCCAAATGATTTAGCTGCACATACCCCGAATAAAAATCAAACCCTTTATGATACCTGCCCCAAAATTGTTCGCCTGCATCTTTTTCCCCAACCAGACCAACATCAATTTTATCGCCGGAACGAAACGAATATTTTACCGAAAGATAGTTCGGATCTCCGACATAGCGTTTATCTTCAGCTTCTGCAGCAACATTATCGGTCGTACTTACATACCCCTGCTTTTGCTCCCATATCCTCGACCCTCGTAAAGAAATCTCATTTTTACCCCACCTCAATAAATCTTTCACCGAAGGAAATTCGTTTTGCTTTGTTCCCGTTTCGCCCACATACACAAACGGCAATAAATTACGAATCAGAAACATATCAAAACCCTCCACCAATTGAAGCTCGTAAATGGTCTGCATCCGCTTCTGACGATAAAGGTAGTAGAGTAGATTTTCAATTTGCTTATCGCTAAGAAATTGTAATTTCTCCAACACCTCCTTACTCGTATTATTAAGATTTATACGATTTTGAGCAAAATAATTCAAATCATCCTCCAATGTCGTCAAATCCAGATCCGACTCCTTGTCGGCGGTAAGCATCTCGTAAATCCGGGAAATAACAACTGCCGTATTTTCCTGCGGTTCCTGTGCCTCTCCGATAGACAAAACAAACACCGGTAAAAGAATTCCTATAAAAAATTTCTTCTTTGTCATTTCCTTTCAAAAATGATATTGCAAAGCCCCTACCGAAGTAATCCCCAACACAGGATGACGTTCAAAATCAACGTCAAACAAAAAACCTCCCACCTTTACACCACAACCCAAAGTTGGAACAAACGACGGTCCGTAACCACCCACCCGAACCACTACCGCCGGCATCAGTCGATATTCGAACCCTACCCGACAGACACAAACATGATATAACACTTTGTCTAATTGACACAACCATTGGAATCCATCCGAAAACAAATACTGCATTCCCAACGAGAATACACATGGAATATCTTTGACAATATCCCGATACTTTAATTGCTGGCAAGTGGGATTAAAAACACAAAAACCGACAGACAGATCGGGTATTAATTCAGAGAGCAAACCTACCTGCGGAACTACAACACCTTTGCGTCCCATTGTACTTGAAAACGAAGCCGAATAATAGTTAAACTGGACACCCATTGTCAAATACCGGTCAAACGTACGAGCCAAAGAGATACCGGCAAACATCTCCGAATAAACCGAATAACCAAAACGAGACACAGAAGCACCTACGCTGAGTAACGACGTCGGTATCGAAAAAGATAACGCCTGAATCGATAATTCTTTCATTGCAAAACGGCTTTCATAAGTTGCCGATATAGCATTCCGATCGCTTGTAGCCAACAATGCTGGGTTATAAAAATGTTGCCATTCACCTTTTTGAGCAACCGAAACACCACCGGCAAAATGGGACGCGGGAACAAAATCGACTATTTGTGCAGGACAAGACAAACAGCCAAACAAAAATATTATATTAACCAAATAATATCTCACATGGCAAATATAAACTGAAAATTATATTTTTCCAAATTATGATATCTCGGGCATATTATATCAACGCAATGGGCATTATCGCTTCTCACAAATCACAAAACGCGAAGCTTAAGTTCGCATTTTCAGAAAAAGAAAGAAGAAAAATCAACAATCAGAAAGCAAAACAATGTCTTTCCAAGGCGTAGTTTAAGAAAAATGCGAGGAAAGAGCACACTTATAACGCACAATATATGAATAATATACGTCTAATTACAAAAGAAATATTACAAAAAACAGAAAGAATCATTGCAAAAGAAGAAAAAAGCCTTACCTTTGCAGAACAAAATCGCGGAGTAGAGCAGTTGGCAGCTCGTCAGGCTCATAACCTGGAGGCCGGTGGTTCGAGTCCATCCTCCGCAACTAAAAAAGGGAAAGATTAAGTCTTTCCCTTTTATTTTTATATATCAAATCGGTACTTCAAATCCGTTTGAACCTCTTCATAAATATATCGTTCGGCTCTGTTTGAAGAGGCTGCAAAACAGTCAACAAACGACAACATCGTTTTTGCATCCTCCAGATTCACACTTCCTTGCTTTCGCAAGAAAAGCGCCATTGCCCGATAAACTACCACTTCGTTTATATGCCGGTTTTGCTTTACCTGCAACAATATCTCTTGCTTTTGATCAAGAGAGAGATTATTCCATCCAAATGCAGCACAAAAAAAGCCGATAGCGCATTTCCAATAATTATCAGACCGTACCCATTCTTCTGCTTTAACGCCAACAAATGGTAAGTGACACAACAAGTTTCTACTAAGATTTTCGGCAAGCTCCAGCGTAGACACATCGCTCACCCACTCTTCCGCCCGAACCGCATCGAAATCAGCTTCGGGATAAAGAAATGTTGCCACTAACATCGTCTCCCGGATCTTCTCATACCACAATGCCTGAGCCAAAGTCTCATCTTTAGAATATTCCTCTGACAGATGCTTAATTTCGGACAATGACACACCGTAATTTTTAGAATAAAAAACACCGATTTTCTCCATTTGCTCCGCTGTTACCCCATTCATTTTCAGGTAAATTTTCCGCTTTATACTATGCAATTGCTGTTGCACCTCAGCCGAGAAGTACATATATTTTGTAGTCATATCCTATTTGCAAATAATTAATAAACAGACGTTTATTTTTATATTCTATTTTTCATCCACAAAAACTTGGTTAGAACCGATATTTACACTACTTTTGCACCGCAAATAAATGGTGGCTGTAGCTCAGTGGTAGAGTAGTGGATTGTGGTTCCATTGGTCGTGGGTTCGAAACCCATCTGCCACCCGAAAAAAGGAATAGTTTGACTATTCCTTTTTTATTTGCAATGACATGCGAATTTACGCTTCCGATCATTGAATGTCAGCGAAACACCAACATGCCCATTGACATATTTCGACTTATATGGAATTCCATCTGCAGTGTAATACAATGGCAGATAATCGGTAACGACAAAAAAGTTAATAAGGCCTGCTATTACATTTACACCCAGCCCCAGTGTTCCTTGATTGCCATTCAATAAGCCATAACTCAACGAGGCGTTGAACCAATACGCCGGACGAAGATTTAAGGATGCCAACAATTCATTGTAATAATATCGTCCGCCAAACGTATTCACCAGTAAAAATCCCAAATCAACTTTTCGCTTCAACAAAGTATAATCGGCACCCAATCGAGCTGTGGCCGTTAACATGCTTACATACGCATTACCTCCGAACGATGAAGAGTAGGTATGCTTCAACGAGTCCCGCCACTGCTTCCAGTCATCGTTTGTGTTGACGATAGAATAATTAAGTCCAGAGAACGACATGTTTGATTTCAACGAAGCCGACCAATCCTGTTTTTTCCAACGAATCAGACCCACATCATCAATCGATGCCGATAATTGCAACCGATCATCATATTTATAAACTACTCCGGCATCAATGGCCATTCCCAAGCCGACAGGATGCAGAATAGAATTCAATTGAACATCTTTTGCCTGCACATAAGGCAGTCCGTTATCATCCGTCACCGCAACCGGAATCGTCATCCGAGCTCCACCCTTACCGAAAATATCGATATTTTGCATCCCTACATTGAGCTTCAGCGTAGAAGCCGAAAAGCCACCATGCATTTGACCAAAAAGCACTTTAAACTTTCCTCCCACCGTCCAGGTTTCGTCTATTCGTTTTGAATATCCGAAAGCCATTTCAAGGTAAGCAGACACATCTCCACCCAGTTTTTTGAAATCATACCGATTCACCGATAACGTATCGGGAGCTCCGTTGAGCAACAACGACACAAGCGATTTGGGGACATTCAGTCCCATCTTGTAGCGTTCGCTCAGTCCGAAAGTAAAATAACCTTCCGGCAATCGGAATCCGAATCCGAGTAAGTTCACCCGATACTCATTAATGATATTTGTCGTCGATTTGAGGGCATTTAATAAAATGGCATGATTGGCATCTGGATGAAGATACGTCATCCACATCCCATTTCGTTTTACAAGCACATCTTGCACCGACACCGAATTATTACCCAACACAAAAGCCACTCCCGAGACAACAGGAAGGTCGATGTAAAATTTCTGAACAGGGATAAATGCAGGGTTAAGAACATTGCGCGCTGGAACATTTTCCATATAGTACAACGTATTAACCTGTGCATTCAAAACACAGGAAAACAGCAAGACCAAGCATGTAAAACAACAAGAGTAGTATTTTCGCATACAATGTAACAAAGCCAGGTTAATAAGACCTACTGCATTGACGGAGAATTGACTGATGGCGATATTTTTCGCCGTCAAAAATAAAAAAAACTGCTCAAGAAACACCTCAAGCAGCTTTTATATGACTATTTAATAATTTAATGCACACCACATAGTTTAAATATCCAATACACCATTGCTGCTATCAAACCGCTGATCGGAATCGTAATGACCCATGCAACCAGCAACTGACGGGTAATACCCCAACGCACTGCACTGATACGCTTCAACATTCCCACACCCATGATAGAACCGGCAATGGTATGTGTTGTACTTACAGGGACTCCCAATCCCTGAGAAACCCCATAAAGAGTAATGGCTCCAGCAGTCTCTGCAGCAATCCCTTCAAACGGAGTTACCTTGGTAATACGGGTACCCATCGTCTTGATAATACGCATACCTCCCATCAAGGTACCTAAACCGATAGCCGTATAACACGAAATAGGCAACCATTCCGGCACATGATGCAAATCTTTATGCGCCAACCACTCTGGCACATAAATTCCGTTCTGCGCACAATAACCATTATACACGGCCAATGCAGCCATAATAATACCGATTACCTTTTGCGAGTCGGAGCCACCGTGACCCAAACTCAGTGCTGCCGAAGTAAACAATTGCAATCGCCGAAAAACATGATCGGCCTTATACGAATTAAACCGTTTGAAAAGATTAATAACACAAGTTGCTATTATCAGCCCAGTAACAATTCCGATAAGAGGTGCGGCAAAAATAAACAAAACCGTCTTCTCAATTACTTCGGAGTTCACTACACTGAAACTCATTGCATGAGCCACCGCAGCACCGGCAAAGCCACCCATTAACGTATGCGACGAACTCGATGGAATACCAAAGCGCCAGGTAATTAAGTTCCAGGTAATACCGGCTACCACTCCCGCCAGGATTACAACCAGATTTATTGTTTCGGGATGTACCGTCTTCGAAACGGTATTTGCCACTTTCAGATCGAAAATCCAGAAAGCCAAAAAATTAAAAAACGCGGCCCAACAAACAGCCTGAAATGGGGTAAGAACTTTTGTAGAAATAACCGTTGCAATGGAATTCGCGGCATCGTGAAAACCGTTGATCAGATCAAAAACAAAACAGGCAAGAATAATGATGATTAATAACGTAAAACTCATAGCTAATTACGCGTATTTAATCATTATATTTTCGATAACATCACAGACATCTTCACATTTATCGGTTACCGTTTCCAATTGATAATAAACATCTCGTCGCTTCAATATCTGAACCATATCCTTTTCGTGGTCAAAAAGACGCTCCAAACCAGTATACAAAAGATCATCTGCATGATTTTCGATACTATTAACATGCACCAGCGCCTTCACTACTTGATCTGTTTTTTTAAGATTTCTCAATCCCTGCACCGCCACATTCAGTTCTTCGGCAGCTTTATGAATCAAATCAACAGTAGCCAAAATGGTAGGATCATTCGTAGGATCAACCTTATAGAGCAACATGCTTTTTGCGGCCACATAAATAAAATCGGTCACATCGTCCAAGGCCGATATAAGGCTATGAACATCTTCCCGGTCAAACGGCGTTATGAAATTACGCCCCAATTCTTCAAGTACCTTGTGAGTCAACTGATCGTTTGCATGTTCCACATCATGCATCTTATTTTTAATCTCACGACGCTTTACTTCATCCGGTTCGTTGACCAACTGAAGCAACAATTGCGCGATTAAACAAATGTTATTGGTATCTTCTTCGAATAGATCGAAAAAGATTCTTTCCTTTGGGATTAAGAGTTTAGCAAAGAAATTTGATTTCATTCAATAGCTGTTAGATTACAATGAGTTAAATAAAAAAATGCCCATAAAAACTTCTCCTGCATTTTGCGATCAAAGTTACCATGGACATTCCATTGTAACAAAAAAATAATGTTACTATTGCTTAATTTTTATTGAACATCCATCATATTCTCATTATTATTCAGCTCATCATTTGCCTGTCTGTTTTTTTGCTTATGAGCCGTTTTTCCATTACCGAAATTATAAGACAGATTGACACCTATTACTCTTCCATTAAAATAGCTTTCAGTTTGCTGAGTAAAATTTGTCCCCCATGAATCGACTCTGAATTTTCGTGAGTTGAAGACATCCCGTACATTGAAATTAGCCGTCAATTTTCTATTAAAAAACGATTTTCTTAATCCGAAATCAAGCGAATAATTTCCCTGATTCTTACCCTGAGCCACGTAATAAGGAGCATTATATGCACCTATAAGCTGCATCGAAAAATTGGCTGGCAACATAACATTGGCTATCGATTTAACATTCCATGAAAAACTTTCCTTGCCTTCTATATTAACCGTTGTACTACCCACCATATACTGACCCTCATGTAAATTACTATAAAATCCATTGAACGTCGTAGTAAGACTTAAAATCCGAAAAAAACTATTTTTCAGAACGGTCTCAAGGCCTGCAGATTCTGTTTTTGCGCCATTCATAGTGGTATTCATCATAATACCTCCATCCAGCCATTGAACCGATTGCATTACATCCGTAGTATATCGATAATACAAAGATGCTGAAAGAGAGTGCATGTCCCAGCTTTTCAAATAATTCAGTTCAAATGAATTGGTATATTCCGGAGTTAATTTTGGATTTCCAAAATACCAGCTCGTAGAATCCGAGGTATCGATAAACGGATTCAAAGAACGCCCACGGGGACGATTCAAGCGACGAGTATAATTCAATTGAAATTCATTACTTTTGTTCATGGCATAACTCAGATAAACACTGGGAAATGGTTTTATATAATGAATCGTATAATCTTTGCCATCTGAAGTGAAACTAATATCCGAAAGTTCCCCCCTCAATCCCAATTGCGCTCCAAACTTACCCCATTTACTTGCATAAGTTGCATAAGCTGCATAATTTCTTTCCGTATAGTCAAATTCATTGCTCAAACGCGTATCTAACAATCCGTTCGTATATCCTGTTATATCAGAATTACGAACCTCATAATGTCCATCGAATCCGGTCTCAAACTTTCCGTTTTCAGAAAATTTCTTCGTATAATCAACCTTTAGCTCCGTTTTCGGATTTTCACCGCTGGTATGCTGCGATTGTTGCGATGTCATTTGTCCCAAATTATTATATTGGATATGACCTGCATCCGAGTTATTCGGATGATTTGAGAACGACAAAGTTGCCAATAATTCACTCCCTTTTTTATCAATTTCTTTTCTATAATTCAAGTCAATATCATACATATTACGGTTCCCCGATGACGTATTTTCTCTCGAAAAGTTTCGTATAAGATCGTTATTTGCATCGAAAGACTGATAATTAATAGTCGATGGTGATGAGGATGAACCAAACATCATAAATCCGGAAAAACCAAGTGTACTCCTTTCGTCAAGATGAAAATCAAGACCTCCACGAATAAACGGGCCATGCATGCTGCGGGTCGACTCAGTAGTCTGTTTAAGAAGTGATAATATATTATTAGTTAAAGGATTGATCGTATAGCGGTTACTCCATCCCCCTCCCGACATTGACATCTGTCGCATTCCGACACTGGCAAATGCATCGATTTTCGAACTATTGTAATTAATACTCACCCCCGAATTATATCCCAATTTACCACTTTTAGGAATCATCACGCCCGCCGAAACCGATCCGTAATAACCCGCTTTGCGATTTTTTTTCAGTACCAAATTGATAATACCAGCTGAACCTTCAGGATTATATTTAGCTGAAGGATTGGTAATAAGCTCTACTTTCTCAATACTTTCGGCCGGCATCTGTTCCAATATTTGCGCCCGGTTATCGGCACTCAAACCCGAAGGTTTTCCATTAATCCACACTTCGACGTTGGCGTTATTTCTTAACGAAATATTTCCGTCATTATCCACATCCACCGACGGAATATTACGAAGCATTTCAGAGGTAGAAGCTCCTGCAGCGGCAATGGTCTGGTCAACCGTAAAAATTTTCTTATCGATCTCCAGTTTCATTTGCGGACCTTGCCCGCGCACCTGTACCTCATTTAAAGTCTTGCTATCTTCGGACATGAGAATAGTTCCAAGATCGACAGCTTTCCCGGAAACTGTAATTAACTTACGAACTGTTGTATATCCGATAAAGGAAAACTCTACCTGATACTTTCCATTATTGACCTTTGACAATAAAAAAGAGCCCTGATCATTACTGACGGCTCCTGCCACAGGTGCTTTCTGTCCCGGCTTTGTCAAAACTACATTTACAAAACCCAGAGGAGAACTTGTCCCGATATCTTTAATCATTCCTTTAATTACAACTGTCTCCGCCAACACTCCATTCAAACTCATGACACAAGCAACAAGCAGAACCAAATTCCTTTTCATCAAAAAATCGCTTTAATTATTTACGTTCACTTTTTTAATCCTCTAATACCTATAACACGCAGGCTCCTCTGAAACAGAGAAGCCTGCTTTCATATCGATGATAATTTTTCATCAATAATAAGACATTATATATCCGATAAAGTTTAAACGCAAGAAGAAACTTTACCTGAAAGTCGGAAGAATATACTCTTTATCGTTAGAAAGTATCGTTCCCACATGATTGATTTCCAGAAAAGAAGTTCCGCCTCCCAATCCAGAGCTACCACTCAAGTAGGCCACCAAATCATTTTGTTTAAGCAAACCTTTACGCAACAACAGACGCAATGCAGCAAAGAAATATTCACGCCTATCTTCCTTAAGAGCCTGATACATAGGAATAATTCCATAAGACAACATCAGTTGACGCATCGGACGTTTGTCATAACAAATCGCGATTACAGGACTGGTTCCTCTGTATGCCGCCAAAAAACGAGCAGTACGACCCGTATAGGTATCCGTAATAATAGCTTTTACTCCCAGTTCTGTAGATGCTTCAGCGGCTCGGTGTGCCAAAAACGACGTAACATCAAATTCATCTTTGGAATAAGAAATAGGAATTTCGTTTTCAATCATCTTGGCCTGCTCGGCCTCCTGTGCAATACGAGCCATGGTTTTCACCGCTTCAACCGGATATTTACCATAAGCCGTTTCGCCACTCAACATCACGGCATCGGTACGCGAATAGATAGCATTGGCCACATCAGTTACTTCAGCGCGAGTAGGACGCGGATTTTTAATCATCGTGTGAAGCATCTGAGTAGCCACAATTACTGGTTTCTTTGCCATCACACACTTACGAATCAAACGACGCTGAATAGCCGGAATCTTCTCCTGAGGCACTTCGATACCCAGGTCGCCACGAGCTACCATCACACCGTAAGCATATTGTAAAATTTCATCGATATTATCGACTCCCTCCTGATTCTCAATCTTAGCTATGATCTTGATTGGACTTTTATGTTCGTCCAAAATCTTCTGAATATCGAGAATATCTTGTTTGTTACGCACAAAAGAGTGCGCTATAAAGTCGAGATCATGTTTGATGGCGTACTGAATAAATTCACGGTCACGATCCGTCAGCGACGGCAAATTGATGCGAACACCCGGCACATTCACACTCTTCCGACTACCCAACACGCCGGCATTGGTTGCCTCGCAAACAAGGTATTCGTCAGTCTTATCTATCACTTTGAGGTCAATTTCACCATCATCGATCAAAATATCGTCGCCAATATTCAGATCACGAACAAAGAACGGATATGAAACGGAAATGCACTCTTTCGTGGTTTGTTGTTGGGGATTTCCAACTACTTTAATCCTATCACCGGTATCAATATCAATATTTTCAGGAGTTATTGTCGTACGCACTTCCGGACCTTTCGTATCGACGAGCACACTAATATACTTGGATACTTTCCGAACATTTGTGACGATTTTGTTCAACCCAGCTTCATCAAGATGAGCCGTATTGAGGCGAACCACATTCATTCCCGCATTAAATAATTCGCGAAGAAATGCGGGTTCACACTGCTTATCCGAAAGCGTGGCTACAATTTTTGTGTATTTTATCATAAGAGTAATATGTTGATGTCTTGAAATATCAATCTTAAGAGGCAAATTTCAACAAAACATATTTGCCTGTAAAGATAATACGAAACGAAACAATTTCATTTCGTAGTAATGAATTTAGAATATCAGGAAAAGGTACGTAAATTATTTCACGCTGATACAAACCGGATTCCAAACCACTTCTGAGGGTTATTTGTTTGCCTTCCGTTCTATCAGTGCTTCAATAGCCAAACGGTATGAATCTAAGCCAAACCCTACAATAGTACCCATACAAGCTCCTGAGATGGTAGAATGGTGGCGATACTCTTCACGACGAAAAACGTTGGAAATATGCACTTCTATCACCGGAGATGTGATGGAACGAATTGCATCGGCAATGGCAATGGATGTGTGCGTATAAGCCCCCGCATTCAACACAATGCCATCGATCGAAAATCCATGCTCGTGAAGCGTATCAATTATCGTGCCTTCGTGGTTGGATTGAACATAGTGGAAGTTATGTTCAGGAAAGCGGGACTTAAGATCGGAAAAAACGTCGTCGAAAGTCAACGTTCCGTAGATTTCCGGTTCTCTTTTGCCCAGCAAATTAAGGTTAGGACCATTGATAATGAGAATATTCATAAATGGTAACGATATGCTCGAATTTTCCACAAAAATAGCAATAATTTTTGGTTTTTACAGGGCAGCCCATATCAAATATTGACTTTTTATGGTTTCTCTCAACAACTTTAACCCGTGATCTATATTTTTCAATCAGCAACAACACCTGATCTGTTTACCATAACAAAAACATATCCAGCAGACGCCACTCTACAATGTGCTGTAAAACAGTGCTATAAAACATAAGTTTCGTGATAAGTTTTTAACTAAAAGTCCTTATATTGGCTTATGCAAAAATGCAAGCATTTTGCAATGTTTTTGCTTGATAACTAATTGTAAAACTTAAATCTATACAGTTATGAAAGTGTATCAATCAAACGAAATTAAGAATATCTCACTTTTGGGAAGTTCGGGATCTGGGAAAACCACTCTCATAGAAGCCATGCTCTATGAGAGTGGTATTATAAAACGCCGTGGTTCAGTCGATGGACAAAACACTGTCTCCGATTACTTCCCGGTAGAACACGAGTACGGGTATTCCGTATTTTCAACTGTAACGCACGTCGAATGGAACGGCAAAAAACTCAACATGATTGACTGCCCGGGATCCGACGACTTTATCGGTGGAGTAATCACCTCGCTCAATGTCACCGACACTGCCATTATTTTGCTCAATACCCCATACGGTGTAGAAGTGGGCACACAAAGCCACCTCCGCTACACCGAACGCTTTTCAAAACCGGTTATTTTTGTTGCAAACCAGTTGGATCACGAAAAGGCCGATTTTGACCAACTGTTGGAACAACTCAAAGAATTCTACGGAGGGAAAGTCGTTCAGATTCAATTTCCACTCAATACGGGTCCCGGCTTTAATGCCGTCATTGATGTTCTTAAAATGAAAATGTACCAATGGAAACCTGAAGGTGGGGCTCCCGAAGAACTGGAAATTCCGGACGAATACAAAGAAAAAGCCGACGATCTGCACAACAAACTCGTAGAATCGGCAGCCGAACATGATGAAGAACTCATGGAAAAATATTTCGAACAAGGCTCACTCACCGAAGACGAGATGCGTTTCGGCATTCGCAAAGGACTTGTTCATCGCGATATTTTTCCTGTTTTTTGCGTTTGTTCTGGACGCGACATGGGTGTACGCCGTCTGATGGAATTTCTGGGCAACGTCGTTCCCTATGTTCAGGATCTTCCAAAACCAATTACAAAGAATGGTACCGAAGTGGCTCCTGATGCCACCAAACCGACCAGTCTTTTTGTCTTCAAAACAAGCATCGAACCTCATATCGGCGAAGTCTCCTATTTCAAGGTAATGTCAGGCAAGATACACGAAGGCGATGATCTTGTCAACATATCAAGAGTAACAAAAGAGCGCATCAACCAGATATTTTCCGTTGCGGGGTCGATTCGCGATAAAGTGGAAGAGTTGGTAGCTGGTGACATCGGAGCCACAGTAAAATTAAAAGAGACCCGTACCGGCAACACCCTCAACGCCAAAGGATGTGAATATGAGTTCCCGTCCATCGCTTATCCCGATCCGAAATTCCGCCGCGCCATCAAAGCCAAGAACGAAGCCGATGCCGAAAAACTCAGCGAAATTCTTACCCGTATGCACGAAGAAGATCCGACATGGATTATTGAAATGTCGAAAGAACTGAAGCAAACCATTGTACACGGACAGGGAGAGTTTCATCTGCGTACACTCAAATGGAGAATCGAAAACAATGATAAGGTAATGATCGATTATCTGGAACCGAAAATACCGTACCGGGAAACCATTACCAAGGCTGCTCGTGCCGATTATCGTCACAAAAAGCAATCAGGAGGTGCCGGTCAGTTCGGCGAGGTTCACTTGATCGTCGAACCTTACTTCGAGGGAATGCCAACCCCGGATATCTATAAATTCAATGGCCAAGAATTCAAAATCAGTGTTCGCGATAAACAAGAGATTCCACTCGAATGGGGAGGTAAACTGGTATTTATCAACAGCATCGTTGGCGGAGCTATTGACGCCCGCTTTCTACCTGCCATACTGAAAGGGATTCTGGATAAAATAGAACAAGGCCCATTGACCGGTTCGTATGCACGCGATGTCCGCGTAATCATTTACGACGGAAAAATGCACCCGGTAGATTCGAACGAAATATCATTCCGTCTGGCCGGACGTAATGCCTTCAGCACGGCTTTCAAACAAGCCAGCCCGAAACTGCTCGAGCCGGTTTACGATGTAGAAGTGCTTGCGCCTTCCGACCGCTTGGGCGATGTTATGAGCGACCTGCAGGGACGACGTGCCATCATCATGGGTATGCACAGCGAAAAAGGTTTTGAAAAACTTACAGCCAAGGTTCCGCTAAAAGAGATGTCGAGTTACTCTACCACGCTCAGTTCACTCACCGGAGGCAGAGCATCGTTTACCATGAAGTTTGCCAGCTACGAACTGGTACCGATGGATGTACAGGATAAATTACTGAAAGAGTACGAAGCCAGTCAGCAAGACAAAGAATAATCTATTTTCAAAACGAAAGAATGGGCAATGTTCTCTTCCATCCGCTTAAAAACAGAAAGCCGTCCCTTACGAGACGGCTTTCTTCATATATCACAATAATGATTATTCTACTGACGCAGCCTTGCGAGCTTCTGTAATACGCTCCAGTTCATCGACAGAACCGACAGTCATTTTCTCGAATTCGCGTTGACCGGTACCGGCCGGAATCAAATGTCCGCAGATAACGTTTTCTTTCAAACCTTCCAGCTTGTCGATTTTACCGTTAATAGCAGCTTCATTCAATACTTTGGTCGTTTCCTGGAACGAGGCAGCCGACATAAAACTGCTGGTTTGCAATGCTGCACGGGTAATACCCTGAAGCACCTGACTCGACGTAGCAGGAATTGCATCACGGGCTTCCACTAGTCTAAGGTCTTTCCGTTTTAACGAACTGTTTTCGTCACGCAATTTACGGGCAGTAACAATTTGACCGGCTTTCATTGTTTGAGAATCGCCTGGATTCAGAACCACTTTTTTGCCCCATAAACGGTCGTTTTCTTCAAAGAAGTCATTCTTATCAACCATCTGCTGCTCGAGGAAGCGGGTATCACCCTGATCAAGGATTTCAACCTTACGCATCATCTGACGCACGATCACTTCAAAGTGCTTGTCGTTGATCTTCACCCCTTGCAGACGATAAACATCCTGTACCTCATTCACAATATATTCCTGAACAGCAGTCGGACCTTTGATAGCCAGAATGTCGGAAGGTGTCGTTGCACCGTCGGAAAGAGCAGTTCCGGCGCGTACATAATCACTCTCCTGTACAAGAATTTGCTTGGATAATGGAACCAGATATTTTTTTACCTCATTCATTTTAGAGGTAACAATAATCTCACGGTTACCACGTTTGATCTTACCGAATGAAACTTCACCATCGATTTCGGCCACAACAGCGGGATTCGACGGGTTACGGGCTTCGAACAACTCGGTAACACGGGGAAGACCACCGGTAATATCACCCGCTTTACCAACGGCACGCGGAATTTTCACCAACAACTGACCGGCCTTAATTACATCACCCTCATCGAGCACCAAGTGGGCTCCCACAGGTAAGCTGTAGTTACGCAACGGAGTACCGTCTTTGTCTACCACATGTACAGTCGGGATCTTTGTCTTATCTTTCGATTCGATAATAATTTTTTCGCGCAAACCGGTAGCTTCATCCGATTCGATTTTGTAGGTAGTATTTTCGATAATATCCTGGAATTCGAGTTTACCACCCATTTCCGAGATGATTACCGCATTAAATGGATCCCATTCGCAAAGTAACTGACCTTTAGCTACCGTATCACCGTGTTTGGTATACAACTTAGCACCGTAAGGTACATGTTGATTGGTCAACACGATCTTGGTACGTGGATCGATCACACGAATTTCGGTCAAACGACCCACAACTACCTGATATGACTTGCCCTCTTCATCGATAGCTTCAACGCTACGAAGCTCTTCTATTTCAACAATACCGTCGTAACGAGAGACGATACTCGATTCGGCGGCAATATTCGATGCGATACCACCCACGTGGAATGTACGCAACGTCAGCTGAGTACCCGGCTCACCGATCGACTGAGCAGCAATCACACCCACAGCCTCACCCTTGTGAACCATCTTACCGGTTGCCAGGTTACGACCGTAGCATTTTGCACAAACACCTTTTTTCGATTCACAGGTCAACACCGAACGGATTTCGACGCGTTCGATCGGAGAATCCTGAATAGCCTGTGCAACATCTTCGGTAATTTCTTCTCCCGAACGAACCAGAATCTCTCCGGTCAACGGATGTTGAATATCGTGCAGTGATACACGACCCAGAATTCTTTCGTAGAGAGAGGCAATCACCTCTTCATTATTTTTAAGTTCAACGGCAGTCAGACCACGCAACGTGCCACAGTCTTCTTCGTTGATAATAACATCTTGCGATACATCGACCAGACGACGGGTCAAATAACCAGCATCCGCTGTTTTCAACGCGGTATCGGCCAAACCTTTACGGGCACCGTGGGTAGAGATAAAGTACTCCAACACAGACAAACCCTCTTTAAAGTTAGCCAAAATCGGGTTTTCAATGATCTGACCACCTTCGGCACCTGATTTTTGAGGTTTCGCCATCAAACCACGCATACCGGAGAGCTGACGAATCTGCTCTTTAGAACCACGGGCTCCGGAGTCCAACATCATGTAAACAGAGTTGAAACCCTGGTTGTCGCTCGAAAGCTGCTTCATCAAAATATTCGACAAACGCGAGTTGACGTGTGTCCAGGTATCGATGATCTGGTTGTAACGTTCGTTGTAAGTGATGAAACCCATGTTGTAGTTGTTCAGGATCTCTTCCACTTCGTCGTAACCTTCCTGCACCAAAGCTTCTTTTTCGGCCGGAATAATTACGTCGCCAAGGTTGAACGACAAACCACCCTTGAATGCCATCTTGTAACCCAGGTCCTTGATATCATCGAGGAACTTAGCAGTTACAGCTACACCACATACTTTAATGATGTTACCGATGATATCACGCAACGATTTCTTGGAAAGCAATTCGTTGATGAAACCCATCTGTTTGGGTACGCACTTGTTAAAGATTACGCGACCTACAGTTGTTTCGATAAGCATCTGCTCCAGTTCTCCCTTTTCGTTCAGGTCGTCATGAAGCACTTTAATTTTAGCGTGCAGAGCTACTTTGCCTTCGTTCAGGGCAATTTCAACCTCTTCCACACCGTAGAAAGTCATGCCTTCCCCTTTTGCACCCGGACGCGGTTTGGTAATGTAGTACAAACCGAGTACCATGTCCTGCGAAGGAACGGTGATAGGCGCACCGTTAGCCGGGTTCAGAATATTGTGCGATGCAAGCATCAACATTTGCGCTTCCACTACGGCTTCGTTGCTCAACGGAAGGTGAACAGCCATCTGGTCACCGTCGAAGTCGGCGTTGAAAGCCGTACATGCCAACGGGTGCAACTGAATAGCCTTACCTTCGATCATTTTGGGCTGGAAAGCCTGAATACCCAAACGGTGCAGAGTCGGAGCACGGTTGAGCATCACGGGATGACCTTTCATCACATATTCCAGAATATCCCATACGACCGGATCTTTACGGTCGATTATTTTTTTAGCCGATTTTACCGTTTTTACAATACCACGTTCAATCAGCTTGCGAATAATAAACGGTTTATAGAGCTCGGCTGCCATATCTTTTGGCAAACCGCATTCGTGCATCTTCAATTCAGGACCAACAACGATAACCGAACGAGCCGAGTAGTCGACACGTTTACCGAGCAAGTTCTGACGGAAACGACCTTGTTTACCTTTCAAACTGTCGGACAACGATTTGAGAGGACGGTTAGAATCAGTCTTTACAGCGCTTGCTTTACGTGAGTTATCGAACAACGAGTCGACAGCTTCCTGAAGCATACGTTTTTCGTTACGCAGAATCACTTCCGGAGCTTTGATTTCGATCAGTCGTTTCAAACGGTTGTTGCGAATAATGACACGACGATACAAATCGTTCAGGTCGGAGGTAGCGAAACGACCACCATCCAACGGCACCAACGGACGAAGTTCGGGCGGGATAACCGGCAGAACTTTCAAAATCATCCATTCGGGTTTGTTGCGCAGACGTGAAGCACGGAATGCTTCAACCACCTGAAGACGTTTCAACGCCTCGGTCTTTTTTTGTTGCGAAGAGGTGGTGCTACCGATATGGCGCAAATCGTACGACAATGTATCCAGATCGATGGTCTGAAGCATATCGTAGATTCCTTCGGCGCCCATCTTGGCAATGAATTTGTTCGGATCGGTATCCTCCAGCTGCTGGTTTTCGCGTGGTAATTCGTCAATCAGGTCGAGATATTCTTCCTCCGACAACAATTCGCCCCGCGCAATATTTTCACGACCGTCTAAAATACCCGGCTGAATAATCACATATTTTTCATAATAGATGATAGAGTCCAGCTTTTTGGTCGACATTCCCAACAGATAACCGATTTTGTTTGGAAGCGAACGGAAATACCAGATATGCGCGATAGGCACCACCAGACTGATGTGTCCCATTCTTTCGCGACGTACCTTTTTTTCAGTTACTTCCACACCGCAACGGTCGCAGACAATACCTTTGTAACGGATACGTTTGTATTTACCGCAATGACATTCATAATCGCGAACCGGTCCGAAGATGCGTTCGCAAAAAAGGCCATCACGTTCCGGTTTGTATGTACGGTAATTAATTGTTTCCGGTTTCAAGATTTCACCATGAGACATCTCTAAGATCTCTTCGGGCGAAGCCAAACCAATGGTTATTTTGCTAAAATTGCTCTTTATCTTATTTTCTCTGATAAAAGCCATAGTGTTATTTTATTAAAGTTCTCCTGCCCCAACGGAGCAAGAGAATTTTCGTTTTTTGAAGAATGTAATTTATTGCCGTTTGATTCTACAAAAGGCATTATTCCATGTGAATGCTCAATCCGAGACCCTGCAACTCGTGCAGCAATACGTTGAGAGATTCGGGTAACCCTGGAGTAGGCATCGGTTCGCCTTTCACAATTGCTTCGTAAGAACGGGCACGACCTACAACATCATCCGATTTAATCGTCAGAATTTCCTGTAGGATGTGAGATGCACCGAATGCTTCGAGCGCCCAAACTTCCATTTCTCCGAAACGCTGACCACCGAATTGTGCTTTACCACCAAGCGGCTGTTGTGTAATCAACGAGTACGGACCGATGGAACGTGCGTGCATTTTGTCTTCAACCATGTGGCCGAGTTTCAACATATAAATCACACCCACGGTAGCAGTCTGGTCGAAACGTTCGCCGGTACCTCCGTCGTACAAGTACGTTTTACCGTAGTTAGGCACACCTGCTTTGTCTGTCCATGCGTTCAGGTCATCCAGCGTTGCACCATCGAAAATCGGAGTTGCAAATTTTACGCCCAAATTTCTTCCGGCCCAACCGAGTACTGTTTCGAAAATCTGGCCAAGGTTCATACGAGAAGGCACACCCAGTGGGTTCAAAACGATGTCCACCGGAGTTCCGTCTTCGAGGAATGGCATATCTTCCTGACGTACAATTCTGGATACAATACCTTTATTTCCGTGACGACCGGCCATTTTATCACCCACACGAATCTTACGTTTCTTAGCGATATAAACTTTGGCCAATTGCACGATACCTGAAGGCAGCTCATCACCGATTGTAATGTTAAATTTCTTTCGTTTGAGCTGAGCATCAAGTTCTTTATATTTCTTCAAATAATTCACAATCACCGCCTGAATCATCTCATTACGGTGCTGATCGGTTGTCCAACGACTTACATGAACGGTTGTGTAATCAATGTCGTTCATCACTTTCTGGGTAAACTTGCTTCCCTTTGGAATCAGATCGGTACCTAAAAAGTCTTTCACACCCTGCGATGTTTTATTTTGCGTCAGAGTAACCAGTTTTTCAATCAACTTTGTCTTCAAAGCTGCAACTTCTTTTTCAAAGTCTTCCTCCATTTTCGGAAGAACAGCTTTATCGGCCAAGCTTGATTTACGTGTCTTCATTGCTTTCGCAAAGAGATTTCTGCCAATGACAACTCCACGCAACGAAGGAGAAGCCTTCAACGATGCATCTTTCACATCACCGGCTTTATCTCCGAAGATGGCACGCAACAGTTTTTCTTCCGGTGACGGATCCGATTCTCCCTTCGGAGTGATCTTTCCGATCAGAATATCGCCCGGAGAAACATGTGCTCCGATACGGATAATACCGTTTTCATCCAAATCACGGGTCGCTTCTTCACTCACGTTCGGAATATCGGAGGTAAGTTCTTCCATTCCTCGTTTTGTTTCACGAACTTCAAGAGAATATTCGCTGACATGCACCGAAGTAAAGATATCGTCACGCACAACGCGTTCGTTAATTACGATAGCATCCTCAAAATTGTATCCCTTCCAGGGCATGAACGCCACTTTCAGGTTACGTCCCAAAGCCAATTCTCCATCTTCTGTAGAATAACCTTCGGTAAGGATCTGTCCTTTGGTAACACGGGCTCCCTTTTCAACAATTGGACGAAGATCCATGGTTGTTTCCTGGTTGGTACGTTGGAATTTAGGAATGATATACTCTTTAACTGAGTCATCGAAGTTGACAAATTCTTCATCTTCTGTGCGGTCGTAACGAATTACGATACGTTTTGCATCAACAAATTCAACTACTCCGCTTTCTTCGGCCATAATCTGAGTACGGGAATCCTGAATCATCTGACCCTCGATTCCGGTACCTACAATAGGCGCCTCACTGCGGAGCAACGGTACTGCCTGACGCATCATGTTAGATCCCATCAATGCACGGTTAGCATCATCGTGTTCGAGGAACGGAATTAAAGAAGCTGCAATAGATGCAATCTGTGTCGGAGACACATCCATCAGTTGCACTTCATTAGGTGCAATGACAGGATAGTCGGCATCCTGCCGGGCTTTCACTCGGGAACGGACAAAGCTTCCATCTTCATTCAACGGTGCATTTCCCTGAGCAATCAGTTTACCGTCTTCTTCTTCGGCTGTCAGATAAATAATGCCGTTTTCTGACATATCCACTTTTCCATCGGTTACTTTACGATACGGAGTAATAATGAAACCCAGATCGTTGATCTTTGCATAAACGCAAAGCGACGAAATCAAACCGATGTTCGGACCTTCAGGAGTTTCGATAGGACAAAGACGTCCATAGTGTGTATAGTGTACGTCACGAACTTCAAACCCGGCTCTTTCGCGCGAAAGGCCACCAGGTCCAAGAGCCGACAGACGACGTTTATGCGTAATCTCGGCCAGCGGGTTGGTTTGATCCATAAACTGCGACAAGGCATTCGTTCCGAAAAACGTATTGATTACGGACGAAATGGTTTTCGCATTGATCAAATCGGTAGGTGTAAACACTTCGTTATCGCGTACATTCATTCGTTCACGAATAGTACGAGCCATACGGGCAAGAGCAACACCAAACTGGTTGCACAACTGCTCACCAACGGTTCTCACACGACGGTTGCTCAAGTGGTCGATATCGTCCACTTCAGCCTTCGAATTAATCAGCTCGATCAGGTATTTGATAATTTCAATGATGTCCTCTTTGGTAAGCACACTGACATCCATATCGGTCGTAAGGTTCAGTTTGCGGTTGATACGATAACGCCCCACCTCACCGAGGTCGTAACGTTTGTCCGAGAAGAACAGCCCGTTGATTACTTCACGAGCGGAAGCATCATCGGCAGGTTCGGCACTACGCAACTGGCGATAAATATATAAAACCGCATCACGTTCCGAGTTACTCGGGTCTTTCTGCAGTGTATTGTAAATGATACTGAAATCGCTTTGATTTTGTTCTTCTTTATGCAGAAGAATAGTCTGTGTACCCGAATCAATGATAGCATCGATATGGCTGCTTTCCAAAATAGTTTCGCGGTCAATAACCACTTCGTTCCGTTCGATAGATACTACTTCTCCGGTATCTTCATCAACAAAGTCTTCATTCCACGATTTCAAAACACGGGCGGCCAATTTGCGGCCTACTGCTTTTTTCAGACTACTCTTGTTGACCTTGACTTCTTCGGCAAGATTAAAGATCTCAAGAATATCTCTATCGCTTTCATAACCGATTGCACGAAGCAACGTAGTTACGGGTAATTTCTTTTTACGGTCGATGTAAGCGTACATCACATTATTAATGTCCGTTGCAAATTCGATCCAGGCACCTCTGAACGGAATAATTCTAGCCGAATATAATTTTGTTCCATTGGTGTGCACACTTTGACCAAAGAACACACCCGGAGAACGGTGAAGCTGCGACACGACAACACGCTCGGCACCGTTTATCACAAACGTGCCTTTTTCTGTCATGTAAGGAATGGTACCCAAATAAACATCCTGAATTACGGTATCGAAATCTTCGTGTTCAGGGTCTGTACAATAAAGCTTCAATTTAGCTTTTAAGGGTACGCTATGAGTCAAACCACGTTCGATACATTCTGGGATAGAGTAACGCGGAGGATCTACAAAGTAATCTAAAAACTCAAGGACAAAATTGTTTCGCGTATCAGAAATCGGAAAATTTTCCGAAAAAACGTTAAACAGACCTTCATTTTTTCTTTTTTCGGGAGGAGCATCCAGTTGGAAAAAGTCCTGAAATGATTTTAATTGGACCTCAAGAAAATCCGGATAATTCAACGGATTTTTAATTGAGGCAAAGTTTATTCTTGGGTTTGCTGTGTTGGACATCATTGGGAAGGAAGTTTGATTGAACTTAATTAGCCGACGCTCTGTCAAGAAAGTAATGGTGTTATTTTTATAAATAAATCGTATATGCTAAGAAGAATAGGAAAGACAGAATAAACAACACCCTTTCTCAACGAATTGTTGAATTAATAGCACTAAATGTATATTCAGAAATAGGGCTTTCTGCAAGCTACCAGACAAAGCTGATGGTATGAATAACATTATACGCAAAAAGGTTTAGAATCTCAACCAAATGAGATTCTAAACCAAATGCCTGAGGATCAGGGTGTGTTATTTAAGCTCAACTTCAGCTCCGCCTTCAGTAAGTTGTTTCTGCAAAGCTTCTGCTTCGTCCTTAGCGATACCTTCTTTGATTGGGCTAGGTGCACCATCAACTAAGTCTTTAGCTTCTTTCAAACCAAGACCGGTCAATTCTTTTACAAGTTTAACGATTGCCAACTTGTTTGCACCCGGTGCTTTCAAGATTACATCAAAAGATGTTTTTTCTTCAGCAGCAGCGGCGCCACCGGCAGCAGGAGCAGCAACAGCAACAGCAGCAGCTGCGGGTTCGATACCGTATTCGTTTTTCAAGATTTCGGCCAACTCGTTTACTTCTTTAACGGTCAAGTTAACCAATTGTTCTGCAAATGCTTTCAAATCTGCCATGATGAGATATTTTTAAAAGTTTGATTGATTTTTTGTTTTGTTTTTTTATCGTTCCGACAGCGTTTGTAATACGCCGTGAAGAGTATTTCCTCCTGATTGGAGTGCAGATACCACGTTCTTAGCAGGCGATTGCAACAGGGCAATAACATCTGCAATAAGTTCGTTTTTGCTCTTGATGTTAATCAAGGCTTCGAGCTGATCAGCTCCAACGTAGAAACTTTCTTCTACATAAGCGGCCTTCAATGAAGGTTTATCCAGCTTATTCGATTTGCTAAACTCTTTGATCAATTTAGCAGGTTCGTTTCCGGTGTTGGACAGTAACAATGTGGTTGAGCCTTTCAGAGAATCAAACAACGGACTGAAGTCTGTACCTGTCGATTCAAGAGCTTTGATCAGTAACTTGTTTTTGACAACCAATAATTTGATTTCTTTACCAAAACAAGCTCTACGCAGCTTACTTGTATCTTCAGCGTTAAGACCTTCGCTGTTTGCAATATAAAAATGGCTGTATGAACCGATTGTTTCTTTAATCTGCTCTATGATGACGCTTTTATCTTCCTTTTTCATACACTACAACTTTTTTAGTTTTCTTCAACCGATTTCGGGTCAATTTTAATACCAAGACTCATTGTACTTGAAAGATAAATGCTCTTCACATAAGTACCCTTAGCCGTTGAGGGCTTCAATTTGATAAGCGTGTGAATGAATTCCTTTGCATTATCAGCAATTTTTGAAGCGTCGAACGACACTTTACCAATAGAGGTATGAATAATACCGCTTTTATCAACTTTGAAGTCAATCTTTCCTTGTTTAACTTCTTGTACTGCTTTACCTACTTCATTGGTTACGGTACCACTTTTAGGGTTAGGCATAAGGCCACGAGGACCCAACACACGACCCAGAGCACCAATTTTACCCATGATTGCAGGTTGCGTAATGATAACATCGATATCAGTCCAACCTCCTTTAATCTTTTCGATATATTCGTCAAGACCAACATAATCAGCGCCTGCAGCTTTCGCTTCGGCTTCTGCATCAGGTGAGCATAAAGCAAGAACCCTAACTTGTTTGCCGGTTCCGTGAGGGAGAGAAACAACACCGCGAACCATCTGGTTCGATTTACGCGGATCAATTCCCAAACGCACGTCAACGTCAACAGAAGCATCAAACTTGGTCGTCGAAATTTCTTTTACCAATAGTGCTGCTTCCTTTAGCGAATAGGCTTTCCCGGGTTCAACCTTGCTGTTTGCCAACTTTTGATTTTTCGTCAGTTTACTCATTGTTGAATTTTCTTTTAATTATTTACCGGGAGCTTCTCCTTTGACTGTTATACCCATACTGCGTGCCGTTCCGGCCACCATTGTCAATGCAGACTCCAGTGTGAAACAATTCAAATCTACCATTTTGTCCTGAGCAATAGCTTGCACTTGTTCCCAAGTGATTTCCGCAATTTTTTTACGGTTAGGCTCAGCTGATCCACTCTTTAGCTTTGAAGCTTCCAGCAACTGTATAGCTACCGGAGGAGTCTTTACTACAAAATCGAACGACTTGTCGGAATAATAAGTAATAACAACAGGCAATACCTTACCTGCCTTGTCTTGGGTTCTGGCATTAAATTGCTTACAAAACTCCATGATGTTTATCCCTTTGGAACCCAATGCAGGGCCAACGGGAGGCGATGGATTTGCGGCCCCGCCTTTTATCTGTAATTTGATAAGTCCAGCAACTTCTTTTGCCATGATTTGATTAAATTAAAGTAATTAAAATACCAGAGTATACAGTTCGTAACAACCCTCTACTCTTTCTCCACTTGCATGAATCCTAATTCCAAAGGAGTCTTACGCCCAAAGATTTTCACCATAACTTTGAGTTTTTTCTTTTCGTTATTCACCTCTTCAATTATCCCACTAAAACCACTGAAAGGGCCAAATGTTACTTTGACGCTTTCTCCTACCGAATGCTCAAGTGTTATATCTTCACCAGCCTCTTGCAATTCGTCCATTGTTCCAAGAATACGATTGACTTCCGAAGAACGAAGGGGAGTGGGTTGATCGTTCGTACCGCCCAAAAAGCCCAATACATTAGGCATCTGTCTGAGACGGTGAGCAACGTCGCCCACAATGTTAGCTTCGACCAAGACGTAACCGGGAAGATAGCTTCTCTCTTTCGTGATTCGCTTTCCGTTACGTACTTGAACTACCTTTTCGGTTGGTATCAAGACTTGAGATACATACTGACCAAGATTAGAATTTTTGAGTTCAGACTCAACATACTCCTTTACCTTGTTCTCTTTGCCGCTAATAGCACGCAAAACGTACCATTTCTTTGCAGTCTCAACCATTTTCAACCTCCTAGATAATCTGTTTGTAAATAAACTTCATGATATTTTCGAACCCTAAGTCCATAACCCATACTACTAATGCAATCACCAAGGAAGCAACTAAAACTACGACTGCACTATTAGTAAGTTCTTTAGAAGAAGGCCATGAAACTTTATGTACGAGCTCGGTGTAAGCCTCTTTACAATAATTGATGAATCTTTTCATAGCGAAGTGGATTTTTTTTAGCACGGGAGGTACGACTCGAACGCACGACACTCGGTTTTGGAGACCGATGCTCTACCAACTGAGCTACACCCGTAAATTAGTTGACAAGATGACGAGTAAACAAGTGTGCAAACAAAATACTTGCTCACTTGAATACTCGTTTTCTTAGTTGTTCAGCAACATGTCAACGCGTTTCCTTGTCAACCTGTCAGCTGTTGTATTAGTCAAGCAGTTCTGTAATCTGACCAGCACCTACTGTACGACCACCTTCACGGATAGCGAAACGCAAACCTAAGTCGCAAGCTACCGGATAGATCAATTCTACAGCAATTGTCAGGTTATCGCCAGGCATAACCATTTCTGTTCCTTCCGGAAGAGTGATTTCACCTGTTACATCCAATGTACGGATATAGAACTGAGGACGATATTTGTTATGGAACGGAGTGTGACGACCACCTTCTTCTTTTTTCAGGATATAAACCTGAGCTTTGAATTTAGTGTGAGGTTTCACTTTACCCGGGTGAGTAATAACCATACCACGTTTGATTTCTTCTTTGTCGATACCACGGAGCAACAAACCTACGTTGTCACCAGCCTGACCATCGTCCAAAATCTTACGGAACATTTCAACACCGGTAACAACCGATTTTTTACCTTCCGAACCCAAACCGATAATCTGAACTTCTTCACCGGTTTTGATGATACCTGTTTCGATACGACCTGTTGCTACAGTACCACGACCTGTGATAGAGAACACGTCTTCAACCGGCATCAAGAAAGGCTTATCTGTATCACGCGGAGGCAGTGGAATCCATGTATCAACGGCATCCATCAGTTCCATGATTTTTTCTTCCCATTCAGGAACACCATTCAAACCACCCAAAGCAGAACCACGGATGATAGGAGTGTTATCGCCATCGAATTCATAGAATGAAAGCAATTCACGCATTTCCATTTCTACGAGGTCAAGCATTTCAGGGTCGTCAACCATATCACATTTGTTCATAAAAACAACCAGTTTCGGAACGTTTACCTGACGAGCCAAAAGGATGTGTTCACGTGTTTGAGGCATAGGACCATCAGTAGCCGCAACTACAATGATAGCACCGTCCATCTGAGCAGCACCTGTAACCATGTTCTTAACATAGTCGGCGTGACCCGGACAGTCAACGTGAGCGTAGTGACGGTTAGCTGTTTCGTATTCAACGTGAGCGGTGTTAATTGTAATACCGCGTTCTTTTTCTTCAGGAGCGTTATCGATAGAATCGAATGAGCGCACTTCAGAAAAACCTTTTTTTGCTAATACAGTCGTGATCGCAGCTGTCAACGTTGTTTTACCGTGGTCTACGTGACCGATGGTACCGATGTTAACGTGCGGTTTCGTCCTGTTAAAATGTTCTTTTGCCATAACTCAGAAAATATTATTATTAATAAATAGATGTGGTTACCATCGTACTGTTTGAGCTGTTGATGGGAATTGAACCCATGACCTCTTCCTTACCAAGGAAGTGCTCTACCCCTGAGCTACAACAGCAAAACGTCTTACACTTGCCTATTGACAAATTGCTCCGGCTAAACCGGAGCATCTTTTAGTAAAACTGGAGCGGGAAACGGGACTCAAACCCGCGACCCTCAGCTTGGAAGGCTGATGCTCTATCAACTGAGCTATTCCCGCAAAATTAATGTACCAACCCACTAATATGTCACATACGTAAATGAAATTCAACTACAAAATCAACGCTGGCACATTAGCATGTTGATGTATTGTCATATTGTGTTGTGGGCAGTGATGGATTCGAACCACCGTAAGCGTAAGCTAGCAGATTTACAGTCTGCCCCATTTGGCCACTCTGGTAACTGCCCGAAATTAATTCACAAAATCTTCTATTCGAAGATATCGTTGTTAACACATAAAAAAAGACCGTCTATAATTATCTCGAGCCTCTTGTCGGATTCGAACCAACGACCCCGAGATTACAAATCACGTGCTCTGGCCAACTGAGCTAAAGAGGCGGTCGATTTTTCAATCAAAAGCCGTCTTAACTATGGTGGTTAAAACGGCTTGCAAATGTAGATGTTTTTTTCAGAAGTACAAAATCTTCTGCTCTTTTTCTTTCAAAAAATTTGCTTTTTCAAAATAGCTCCTTCAATACTTTGTCAATCAGAGAGCTATTTTACCCTGATTCTTGTATCTGAGTATTAATTGACAGGTTGTTTTATCTTTTCTTTATGTTTAATTACTTGTTTTTCGATTGCGTCGACCGCCGTATCGACAGCTTCTTCGAAAGTATCGCACACTTTCGATGCAAAAATTTCATTCCCGGGGATATTGATTTTCACTAAGGCCTCTTTATTGGCAACCGCTTCGGGTTTTACCACTTTGAGAACAACTTCTGCATTCAGAATCTCGTCGAAAAATCGCTCGAGTTTCGAAACTTTCTTAGTGATATGTTCTTCCAGTTTTTGACTCGCCTCAAATTTGATGGCTTGAATTCTAATGGTCATGGTTACCTCCTTTTTTTAGCCCTTGGATGGGCTTGTTGATAGATGGAATGCAACTGCTCGAATGTTGTGTGCGTATAAACCTCCGTTGCCGAAAGATTACTATGCCCCAGCAATTCCTTCACCGCATTCAGTTCTGCCCCGTTATTCAATAAGGTCGTTGCAAATGTATGCCGCAACACATGCGGACTTCTTTTCTTCATCGAAGTAATACCGGTAAAAGCATTACGCACCTTATTGTATATGAATTTCGGATAAACCTCGGCTCCATTATCAAGTGTTATAAGCCGATCCGCAATATTTTCTTCCAAGAATGCATCCCTCTGATCAATATATTCGGAGATTAAATCTGCCAACGATTGTCCGAAAGGAATGATCCGTTCTTTGTTCCGTTTCCCCAGCACTCTGAGTGTACGTTTATTCAAGTCAACATCGTTATCTTTCAATCCTATCAGCTCTGCCCTACGAATACCAGTCTGGTAAAGTAATTCTATAATCAACTTCTCGCGCAGGCTTTCAAAATTACGTTCAATGATGTTTTCACAGACAAAATTAATTTCATTTTCCCGAAAAACCAAGGGCAATGCCTTTTTTATTTTAGGTGAAATCAGTTTTTTTGTCGGGTTATTCGCACACAAGCCTTTATGAGCAAGAAACCTGTAATAGGATTTAAGTGCCGACAGCTTTCGATTGACGGTTCGAGCACTATCGCCCGATTCCATCAATGTCACAATCCACTCGCGGATGGTAGCCGGAACTACATTTTGAGGATCGAAATTATCTGAATTAGGAGAAAGAAAATGAGCAAATTGAAGCAAGTCGTTATGATACGACAAAACGGTATGAGAAGAGGAAACTTTCTCATACCGTAAATATTCTATGAATAGGTCAATCATGCAACAAAAAGAATTTGAAGCAAAGATAACCTAGAAACCGCAAAAAAGCGATTTTTATTCTTGACTTTGATGTAATTGTTGTACGTAGGCAGCATGGATCAGCTCTTCACGACGAACAACTGATGGCTTTGAAAAAGCCTGACGCCTTCTCAATTCCTTTACCACACCTGTTTTTTCGAATTTTCTTTTGAATTTCTTCAAGGCTTTTTCGATATTTTCGCCTTCTTTTACTGGAACTACAATCATTTCTTTAGCGAATTGCGTTTAATATTACTTTGTCATTATTTGGGGCTGCAAAGGTAGGGAAAGGTTTTTGATTCTACAATATTTTTCTCGATTATTTTCGAAGAATCTAATTTATGTTCCCTCTTTGCACCTACTCTCTTTTATGATAACTGTATGTCAATCTATTATAGACCAATCCCTCCGGGTTTTTTCTTAGAAGCATCCCCATCCGGTACTGATTCCCTTTTCTTTACTTCTTTACCTGCATTAAAGTGATAATTTATTTCAAACAACACCAGGTTTTTTATCAAATTCAGGCTTGCCCGTGACTGCTGATAATAGTTTGTAGTCTGCGTCACAATGGTTTGTTCGTAAGTAAGACCCATTTTTACCGGGGGCATATACAGCAAAGTCATATTTAATTTCTGTTTCATCAATGATTTACTGATTAATAAAATAAGCATATCATTATTGTCGGATGTATAGCCTTGAATTGCCGCATTTTTATATAGCTGTTTTTGCAATACAGCCCCGGTTGTCAAACCGATTTTTGGGTTGACATATACCAGCGTAGAATTGATAATCGAATTTTTGACTGTTGTCCCCTCTCCGTTGTATTTCAAATGGTTTTTATAGAAATCAAATGAATTTTGCCAGAATATATATTTGCTAAGAGGCAACGTAAAATTGGCCTGTACACCATAACGTTCATACAAATCAGCATTAACATTGCCTACAAAATAATACTTTCCGCTTTGAGATACATAAGATGCAATACGATTGTTGTCGAAATGATAATAGGGTTCGATTGTCAAGAAGTTCAGAATATGAAATTCCAATCCGAGTTTTTGATAAATAGCCGTTTTCAAATCCGGATTACCAATATTCCATGTCAAAGAATCGGATGCAGTCTTAAACGGAGTCAACTGATCCATCGACGGATAATCGGCAAACGTATGATATTTGGCCACTACATTAAATTTCTGACTCGGAACATATTGCAAGTTGAAATATGGTAAAAACGCATTTACATCACGCGAACTCCCCTCATATTTCTGATGATACGTTTCAAGGATTCCTCCTCCCTTTATCTTCCATTGTTTCAACGGCTGATAACTTACATACAAAGAGAAGCGGTTTTTTAATTCATGATATGTAAATGATGCTCCCGATAATTTGTTCGTATTATCCTGATTTTTCAATCCGTAACCGGCTTCTAGCGACAACAACGGTGAGAATTGATATGTATAACCCACATTAAACCGGAGATAATGATTCGACTTATCGATATAGCTGAGTGATGAAAAATTATCCTGTTCATACAAATTATTCGAGACTCCTTTACCAAAAGCATATCTTAAATCTGACGTAAGCGTACTCTTTTGACCGAACTTCCCGTTATAGCTAACCGTAGTTGTAAGGTTATTATTATGCCCCTGCGTAAAAGTTTCGGAAGAACTGCGACTGAGGAAATTGCCATTGACCGAATTAGTCAGGTTATTGGTAAATTTTTCATTCTGGCGATCACCACTCCAGTTGACCTCAGCCGATATTGTATGATTTTTACTCAACGCATAATCACCTCCCACGCTTACATTACCGTTCGCATCCTTCATCTTGCCATTCGGATGATCAAAATCAAAAGGATCGGAAGTTGTGGTCACACTTCCATACTTTTTGATATAATCCGTCGGTAGCTGTAAGTTGTTGCCATATCCCCAACCCGACATGTAAAGGTTCAACTTTTTATAGGTATATGTAAAATTCAGATTCCCATAATCCTGCAAAAACCGTTGCGTACCGTTATTTCCAGCAATATCAAAAAAAGAGGTATTACCAATGTAAAAATCAATCCCCGAATAATCTTTCTTAAGTACAATATTGATAACCGCCGTGTAACCGTCGGTGGCATATTTTCCTACCGGATCTTTAATTACTTCCACCCGTTCTATCCTCTCCGGAGAAAGAGTTTTCGCCAACTGCTGATCTTTTTCCACACCATCAATCAAAATGAGTACTTTCGAACTGCCATTCACACTGATCGATTTGTCATATCGGTTATAATTCACACCGCTCAATTTACCAAGGAGTTCTTGCGACGTTGCCGTGCCAGCTCTCATCTCTTTTGTGATAGCAAACACATCTCTGTCTATTTTATTCTGACGCGCACTGCCTTTTACGGCAACTTCATTCAGCTGTCTCGAATCTTCATCCATCAGAATTGTACCCAGATTCCGATCTTTAATTGCCATTTCAAGATCTTTATATCCAAGATAACGAATTCTGACTTTGCCGGTTTTGACCGGCGGCGTAATCTCGAAATAACCTTTCGAATCGGTAATACATCCACCCAATAAACTATCTTTTGCCGACAACAACTCCACTGTAGCAAACTCTATTGGCTGTTTGGTCTGACGATCCTTTACTGTTGCAGAAATATCCGCTGCATTTTTTGCTGAAACCGAAATCAGACACAGACTAACCAATATCAACACCGAAAAAATCTTTTTTTTACCCAACATAAATCCACTAATTTTATGAATTGAAATACATTTCAAGATAAGAGATCCCATTTTTCTATCAAGACTAAAAAACAATGTCCTACTTTATTTTTTCATATCAAGGATAATTGAATCTGAATCAACAATCAACATCGGCTTTTGCAGATTCGACGACCAAGACATGCAACTTTACTGTTTTGGTGTATTATTGTATTAATACACTGCAAAGATATGACAGATTTTTAATTTACCAATGACCAATCTTCAATTTTAATTTATTTTAACATCAAAATACTTAATGTAGAATGCGTATAAATCTGAATTTATGGTAATTACGATTCATTTTGTTGACGAATAACCCTTCCATCACTCCACAGCTAACTGTTCTTATTTGCATTCCATGTAACGTTTTTTTGCAATATTCCCAAACAAGCAACTCTCAATACGTTAAAAGAAAGACTCGAAAACAAAAAAAGAAGAGAGGTGATTGCATCGCAATATTTTTTTCGTACCTTTGCACGGTTTTTAATGTTAAGTCTGAGGTGGGAAAATTCGATGCTTATATCATACCGTTAAAATCATTAAGCGCAGGTAATCATACTTTTGAATACCAGCTCAACAATGATTATTTCACAAAGATAGACAGTCCAGAAGTCCGCAAGGGGAACATAAAAGCTCAAGTTATTGTCAAAAAAACAGGCAGCGTTTTCGAAATCACTTTCAATCTGGAAGGAAACGCAATACTTTCTTGTGATCGTTGTCTGGACGATATGGAGCAACCCATTTCTTGCAAAGAAAACCTATGCGTGAAGCTTGGCAAAGATTTTTCAGACGAAGATGAGGTGGTAATTGTTCCGGAAGAAGAAGGAGAGATAAATATTGCATGGTTTCTATACGAATTTATAGTTCTTTCTATACCAATTAAACATGTACATGCTCCGGGGAAATGTAACAAGGCGATGTCGATGACGCTTCGCAAACATAAAGCCCGCAACATTAATGAAGAAGAAGACGAAAGTCTTGATGAGAGTGAAAATTTAACTGACAACGAAGAAAGCGGCAACGATCCCCGCTGGGACAAGTTGAAAGATATATTCGATAACGATTAAAATATTTAGAAAATGGCACATCCTAAAAGAAAACATTCGAAACAACGCACAGCAAAAAGACGCACTCACGACAAAGCCGTTGCTCCGACTTTAGCAGTTTGCTCCAACTGTGGTGCTATGCACATCTATCATACAGTGTGCGGCGCTTGCGGTTACTATCGCGGCAAATTGGCTATTGAAAAACTGGCGACCGTTTAATTTGTCATTTGTCATTGTGCAGACAAAAAAAAGAATTTGCCCTAAAACAATGTTGTTTTTAGGGCGAATTTTTTTCACTAACTTCAAACCAAATGAAAAAAATACATGCAAAAATAACTGGGATGGGAGCTTATGTTCCCGACTACATTCTGACCAACGATGAGTTGTCGCAAATGATGGACACCTCAGATGAATGGATTATGACCCGTATTGGCGTAAAAGAACGTCATATTCTAAAAGAAGAAGGACTGGGAACATCCTACATGGCAGCTAAGGCCGTTAAACAACTACTTAAGAAGACCAATACAAAACCGGAAGAAATTGATGCATTAATCTGTGCTACAGTGACTCCCGATCACATGTTCCCTTGCACGGCCGTATTAACCGCCGAACGAGCCGGTATTAAGAATGCTTATACTTTTGACTTAAACGCTGCTTGCTCCAGTTTCACATTCGGATTGACTTCCGCAGCCACATTAATCGAATCTGGCCGATACAAAAAAGTCATTCTGGTAGGTGCCGATAAAATGTCATCTTTTGTCGATTACACCGACCGCAGAACTGCCCCCATTTTTGGTGATGGCGCAGGTGCAGTGTTACTTGAACCGACAGAAGAAGAAATCGGATTTATTGATAGCAAATTATATTCCGATGGCATCGGCTATCCCCATCTCCACCTGAAAGCAGGCGGATCGGCCACCCCACCCTCTCACGAAACTATCGACAACAAAGAACATTACATATATCAGGAAGGCCAAGTCGTATTCAAACACGCAGTAAGCAAAATGGCCGACGTGTCTGTTGAAATAATGGAACGCAACAACCTGAGCCACGACGATATTGCATGGGTAGTGCCTCATCAGGCTAACCTTCGCATTATCGATGCTGTAGCTAACCGCATGGGTGTTGACAAAGAGAAAGTGATGGTAAACATTGAAAAATATGGCAATACAACCTCTGCCACGCTTCCTTTATGTCTCAATGAATGGGAACCTAAACTCCGCAAAGGAGATAAGATTGTGTTAGCAACATTCGGCGCCGGCTTCTGCTGGGGTGCTGCCTACATCATCTGGGCATACGACGGAAAAGAATCATAACGAACCAACGAGCAGCTTCGGGCTGCTTACAATAATTCAACATTAGTTTTATGAATATCGTCAGAAATGATATTGATGCAGTAAATGCAACAGTGACCGTGCAGGTCAGCAAGGCCGATTACGCCGAGAAGGTGGAAAAAACCCTGAAAGAGTACAAACGCAAAGCAAATGTTCCGGGATTTCGTCCGGGCATGGTACCCGTCGGCTTATTGAAGAAGATGTATGGCAAATCCATCCTGGCCGAAGAGGTAAACAAAGTAATGAGCGATGCGTTGAACAACTACCTGAAAGAAAACAATGTCAATATTTTAGGTGAATTACTTCCTAACGAAACAGATCAAAAACCAATTGATTTCGATACACAGGAAGATTTTGAGTTTATGTTCGATATGGCCGTTGCTCCCGAATTTGACGTAGCACTCTCTCAAAAAGATAAAATCGATTTCTACGATATAGCAGTAGACGACAAAATGATTGAAGATCAGATCAAAAATCACCAAGGTCGTTTAGGCAAGCAAGTTCAGGTTGAAAAGGTTGCCGAAAAAGACATGATAAAAGGCAACGTTGCCGAAATATCAGACAGCGAAACTGCCATCAAGGTCGAAAATGCGGTGTTGATGCCATCTTACATCAAAGACGAAGCACAACAGGCAGCTTTCATTGGCAAGAAGGTCGGTGATGTGATCACCTTCAACCCTTCTAAAGCCTACACCAGTGAAGCAGAGATTGCCTCTTTATTGAAGATCTCAAAAGAGGCAGCAAAAGAGATGACCAGTGATTTCACCTTCACCATCACCGAAATTACTCGCTTTGAAGAGCATCAGGTCGATCAGGAACTATTCGACCTGATTTACGGCAAAGACGCAGTAAAAACCGAAGAAGAATACCGCGAAAAAGTGGTTGCCGAAATCAAAGAGATTCTGGACGAAAACAGCTTTTATCGTTTCTCGGACGACGCCCGCGTTGCGTTACTCAAGAAACTTGACGGTATTGCATTCCCCGAAGCATTCCTGAAACGCTGGGTGCTGGCAACTAACGAGAAAGTAGCCGCTGAACAACTCGAAGCTGAATTCCCTCAAATGTTGGATGCCTTGAAATGGCAGTTGATCCGCAACAAAATTGCCACTGCAAACGATGTAAAAGTGGAAATGGAAGATGTAGAAGCGTATGCTCAGAAGGTATTGAAAGCACAATATGCTCAATATGGCATCACCAATTTCCCCGATGATCTACTTGCCGAATACGCAAAAGAATCGTTGAAAAAACAGGGAACTGCCGAGAAATATTTCGAACACGTACTCGAAAACAAAGTAACTGAAATAGTAAAAGGTGCTGTAAAACTCAACTCAAAGAGCATATCTTTAGACGAGTTCAACCAACTCGGAAGAGCATAAACAGCAACTGTTCATAATTGAAAAGCGGGCGATATTCGATGAATATCGCCCGCTTTGTATTTTGTTCGGGAAGAGGATCAGAAAAAGCTTTTTACCACAATAAAGAAAAAGGCAGCGCCATACACAATCAGGAAATAGCCTCGTTCGCGCTTGGGCATATAGGGTGGCACATCCAGATTCAACCGCTTCATCACCTTCGGAGCCAACATCTCCATCAAAAGGAAGCAACAAGCTCCCGAAAGCAACCCCACGGTCATACCTCCGAGAATATCGAGTGGAAAGTGAACCCCGAGATACATCCGGGAATAAGAGGTCAAAATAGCCCACAGAAACAAGGCGATGCTTATATGACGATGCCGCAGCAAAAGACTCATAAATATAGCAGCGCCAAACGTATTGGCTGCGTGAGACGAAACAAAGCCATACATTCCGCCCCTATAATTATTGACAATATGCAGCAGATTCATCACTGAAGGATCGTGCGTAGGCCGCAAACGGCAAACAACCGGTTTGATAATGGCAGAGGCGATGTTATCGGCCAATGCAACTGTCAACGTCAGAAAGAAAATATACCACAATGTCTTTAATCCGTTATCCTTGGCCAACAACAGCAACAACACAACACCGAAAACAACCGGAAGAAACTGACTGGAAAGCGACCAGAAAAATCCGTCGAACCATGAATTATGATGCTGATTTATAAGCAACAATAAATTTTTATCCCACTCCACAAGTGGTGCTGGTAAATACATAAAGCAGGTGCTTTAAATTGTTGAATTCTAGAGATCACAAAGATAATAAAAAAGGGAACATCTCTGTTCCCTTTTTATTATGACATGCTAATTTCAAGTCTTCAGTGTATAGACTATACTTTCGGATATGAAATTATTCCAAAACGATCAAGTCGGTACCTTCCAGTACTGAGTCACCTTTGTTTACATTGATGGCAACTACTTTACCTTCATGGTCGGCATTGATGGCATTTTCCATTTTCATAGCTTCGAGCATAGCCACTTTCTGGCCTACTTTCACTACATCACCAACATTTACGTTGATTTCGAGGATAATACCTGGCAGCGGAGATTTGATGGCACCGGCAGCACCGGCAGCAGCTTTAGGAGCACTTGCCACAGGAGCAGCGGCAGCTACTACAGGACGAACAATAACCGGAGCAGCTTTTTCCACTTTCTCCATTTCAACCTGATAAACTTCGCCGTTCACTTCAACTTCAGCAACGAAATCTTCCACTTTGTTGATAACAACTTTGTAGTCCTTACCAGCTATTTTATATTTATATTCTTTCATGATGAATAATTTTTCTGTGTGATGACTATTTCTTTACGTTGTAAGGTTGGCGCATTGAAAAAGCCTTGGAGCTCCATGGCGAGTAGCTGAAAGTTTCGTGTTTGATAGTCAAAACGTTACTTTCCACGTCATGTACTTCGTCGGCCAGTTCGTGCAATGCCAAACCGATGGCAGCATAAACCGCTTCGTCAATTGTTACTTTCTTTTTCATTTCGAATAAGTTTTAAATGAAAATTAAAGTGGAATATTACCGTGTTTTTTCAACGGATTAGTTACTTTCTTGGTAGCCAATTGAGACAATGCACGGATGATACGGAAACGGGTGTTACGCGGTTCGATTACATCCTCGATATAGCCATATTTGGCAGCGTTGAAAGGATTGCAGAACAAATCGTTGTACTCTTTCTTCTTTTCTTCGGCAATTGCTTTTTGAGCTTCCGGATCTTCAACAGCTTTGATTTCTTTGCTGTACAATACTTCAACAGCACCGTCGGCACCCATTACTGCAATTTCGGCAGAAGGCCAAGCGTAGTTAAGGTCACCACGAAGTTGTTTACAGCTCATCACGATGTGAGAACCACCGTACGATTTACGCAATGTAACCGTTACTTTAGGCACTGTAGCTTCGCCATAAGCATAAAGCAATTTAGCACCGTGAGTAATTACACCGGCATATTCCTGACCTGTACCCGGCAGGAAGCCCGGAACGTCGACCAGAGTAACCAAAGGGATATTGAATGCGTCGCAGAAACGAACGAAACGACCTGCCTTACGTGAAGCATTGCTATCCAACACACCGGCCAATACTTTCGGCTGGTTGGCCACGATACCAACCGATTTTCCGTTGAAACGGGCAAAACCTACGATGATATTGCGGGCGAAGTCACGGTGAACTTCGAGGAATTCGCCGTTATCGATGATAGCACCGATCACTTCGTACATATCGTAAGGTTTGTTGGGGTTGTCAGGAATGATTTCGTTCAACGAATCTTCCAGACGATCGATCGGATCTTCGCAAGGTACCACAGGTGATTCTTCCATATTGTTTTGAGGAAGGAAGCTAACCAGGTGACGGATCAGGTTCAAACCTTCTTCTTCGGTATCAACTGCAAAGTGAGCAACACCCGATTTGGAAGCGTGAACGCTTGCACCACCAAGTTGTTCCTGTGTTACATCTTCACCGGTAACGGTTTTTACCACCTTCGGGCCGGTAAGGAACATGTAACTGCTACCTTTTGCCATGATGTTGAAGTCGGTAAGAGCCGGAGAATATACTGCACCACCGGCACAAGGACCGAAGATAGCAGAGATTTGAGGAATAACACCCGAAGCAAGAATGTTACGTTGGAAAATTTCAGCATAACCGGCCAAAGCGTTAATACCTTCCTGAATACGAGCTCCACCCGAATCGTTGATACCGATACAAGGAGCGCCCATTTTCATAGCGTGATCCATTACTTTACAGATCTTCAACGCGAGTGTTTCCGACAAAGAACCACCGAATACGGTAAAGTCCTGAGCAAAAACATAAACCAAACGACCGTTGATGGTACCCGAACCGGTTACCACACCATCGCCGAGGTATGTTTCTTTGTCAATACCGAAGTTGGTGCAACGGTGTTTTACAAACATATCGAATTCTTCGAAACTACCTTTGTCCAACAGCATGTCGATACGTTCGCGAGCTGTGTATTTTCCCTTTTTGTGTTGCGAATCAATACGTTTTTGACCACCGCCAAGACGAGCTTGTGCGCGCAAGTCAATAAGTTCTTGCACTTTAGTGAGTTGATTGCTCATAATTAATAATATTAAGATTAAAGACCCCTCCTTCCCCAAAAGGAGAAAACCAGTAAACCAATCGTTAAGTCAGATTTACTCCCTCTCTTGGGGAGAGAAGGTTGGGGAGAGGTTTTCAGTTTATATTTATTTGTTCGGATTTTCGCAAAGTTCGGTCAAAACACCGAAAGTAGATTTCGGGTGAAGGAATGCGATATTCAACCCTTCGGCACCTTTACGAGGTTGCTTGTCGATCAGTTGAATGCCGTCTCCTGCCAATGTATTGAGTTGATCCTGCAAACCTTCAACTGCAAATGCAATGTGTTGAACGCCTTCACCTCTTTTTTCGATATACTTACCGATAGGGCCTTCCGGATCTGTCGATTCGAGCAGTTCGATTTTAGTTTGACCGATTTTGAAAAAAGCGGTTCTTACTTTCTGTTCCGGAACTTCTTCGATGGAGTAGCACTTGGTACCCAACATTTTTTCGTAGTAAGGAATCACTGCATCGAGACTCTTAACGGCAATCCCAATGTGTTCAATGTGTGAAGGTTGCATAATTGATATAGTTAAGTTTGATTTGATTTATAGAAAAATTTCTTTATTTCATTTTTCAAAGCGCAAAGTTACTGGAATAATTATACACCGCCTAAAAACTCAGGTAGTTTTTCGCCCTCCGAGTGCTAAATTTTATAAAATTTATCGTATCCCCTCTTTTCAATCTAACAAACTCATTTCAAAACCATTACAATTCAAAAAACAAATTTGCAATTTGCTAACGGAAACCGCCATTATTATTAAACTTAGACACCAGATGGCCTGTTGTACTACCATTTTCACAGCAAAAATTCCTCTTTCTTGAAGAAAAGAAAACTTTACTTAACTTTGCAACTCCAACCGAATAATTACCGTATTGTTTTTCCAAACAGGTTTTTCGGCAACAAAAACGGTTCATACTAAATAATTGAGATTTATAATGAAAAAAATGACATTGCTAATGGCACTTTGCCTCGGCTGCACGTTTGCATTCGCCCAGGAAGCTGCCAAAGAAAAGAAAGACAGCGTTGGTTTTGTCTTCACCACCGTAAAAGCCAACAAAATTACCTCCGTAAAAAATCAGGCGAATTCCGGAACCTGCTGGAGTTTCTCCGGCATCGGATTCCTCGAATCGGAACTGCTCCGCATGGGTAAACCCGAGTATGATTTGTCTGAAATGTTTGTCGTACATAACAATTACCAGGAAAAAGCCCGGAAATATGTACGTATGCATGGCAAAATCAACTTTGCAGCCGGAGGTTCTTTTGCCGACGTATTCGGTGCGTTTAAAGATTACGGCGCAGTACCAGATACCGTTATGCGAGGCTTGAACTACGGAGAAGAGAAACACCGCCACGGAGAACTGGATGCCGTAACATCAGCCTATGTCGATGCAGTTATCAAAAATCCGAACAAGCATCTTTCGACAGCTTGGTTCGATGGCTTCAAAGGGATTCTAAATGCCTATCTGGGTACAATCCCCGAAGAATTCGCCTACAATGGCAAAAAATACACTCCGAAATCTTTTGCCGCATCGTTGGGATTAAACATGGACGATTACGTATCCATCACCTCATTCACACACCACCCGTTTTACACCAAATTTGCCATCGAAATTGAAGACAACTGGCGTTGGGACGAGTCGTACAACGTACCTCTCGACGAGATGATGGCAATTATCGACAACGCCATCAACACCGGCTACACCGTGGCGTGGGGTGCCGATGTGAGCGAAAAAGGATTTACCCGGCAGGGAATCGGTGTTGTACCCGATGTGGATCCGAATAAAGCCCCGGCAGGTACCGACGAAGCTCGCTGGATCGGATTAAGTACGAAAGAAAAAGAAGATCTGGTGTATAAAGTAACCGGACCGGTCAAAGAAAAAGTTATCACTCAGGATTTGCGCCAGAAAGGCTTCGACAATTATGAAACCACCGACGATCATGGAATGCAGATTTTCGGCATCGCCAAAGACCAGAAAGGCAACAAATATTATATGATTAAAAACTCATGGGGCACCGAAAACAAATACAAAGGTATCTGGTATATTTCGGAAGCTTTTGTAAAATACAAAACAATCGACTATTCGGTTCACAAAGATGCCATTCCTAAAGAAATCCGTAAAAAACTCGGCATAAAATAAGAACGTAAAACTCTCTTGAAACAGCACGGGATAATCGCAAGGTTATCCCGTGTTTTGTTTTAAATCCACCTCCTTAATTTATTCCTATCTCCCCTGCATCAACAATTAGAGAATAAATCTTTTTGTTATTTTAATGCTTATTTTATCCACATTTTGTCAACATACAAACAAAAATACCTATCATTATGAACTATTTTTGCACAATATTATTATTTTTTGGAAATAAATACATATCTTTGAGTTTCCAAAATATTAACGTTCATTTTAGCAATCTAAAATTAAAGCAAACAAGCGTATGAAAGAAAAAATTTTACTATGGATGATTTGTCTGTTAATGAGTACGGACGTTGCATGGACTCAGACCCCTGCTATTTCTGGAACCGTCATTTCTGGAGACGACAATCAGCCCATTATCGGAGCAACTATTCTGGTAAAAGGAACAAAACTGGGTACCGTAACCAATACCGAAGGACACTTTTCTCTTTCTAATGTGCCGAAAACAGCGACAACATTGGTAGTATCGTATGTGGGGATGAAATCCGAAGAGTTTGCAATCAAAGCAAACCTGCAGATTGTAATGAAAGCCGACTCCAAAGTGATGGACGAAGTGATGGTGGTAGCCTATGGCACAGCCAAAAAGAGTAGTTATTCCGGTTCGGCAGCACTTGTCAAAGCCGATGCTATCAAGGATTTACCCTCAACCAGTTTTCAGAATGCATTGAACGGAAAGGTTGCCGGCCTGCAAATAACTTCTGCAACAGGTCAGGCCGCTCAAATACGGATGTCGATCTTTCACGTTTTACAGCCTGCAAATAACTTCTGCAACAGGTCAGGCCGGTTCGGCTCCCAGCATCCGTATCCGAGGAAACGGATCGATGAATGCCAGCAACGAACCGTTGTATGTTATTGACGGAGTCCCTGTCGTATCGGGCAATGTGGGTCAAATGGGGGATTATACCGCTACAACCAACAATATCATGAATACGCTCAATTCTGAAGATATCGAATCGATTTCGGTATTGAAAGATGCTGCCGCCTCATCGCTGTACGGTTCGCGTGCAGCAAACGGCGTAATTCTGATTACCACCAAAAAGGGGAAAGAGGGAAAACCCGTTGTAAGCCTGAAAGCCTCTTTGGGATTCACCCCCTCATGGGCCACCGATAACTACGAAGCTGCCGGAACACAAGAGCAAGTTAACATGCTCTACATGGTTCTGTACGATTACAAAAAATCCAACGGATCGACCGAAGCTGCAGCCAACACATACGCCCTAAGCCAGCTCAATAAAAAATTCAACAAACACGGCTATGCCTTCAGCACCACCGGAACCGGACTGTATGACAATGTAAATATTGCCGATTACGACAACTCCGGACGAGCCGGCAAATACTACGATTGGAACAAGGCCTACTTTCGCACAGCGGTATATCAGACTTACGACATGGCTGTGAGCGGAGCTTCGTCTACCACCAATTACTACACCTCGTTATCGTATACCAAAGACGAAGGACGCCTCAAAGTAAACAGTTTCGACCGGATCTCCGGCAGAGTAAATCTCACCCAAAAGGTAGGCAAGGTATTTGAGATCGGATCAAATATAAACATTGCCCGAACAAGTCAGGAAGGATACAACGACTCGCGCAACACGGGAGGCAACTACTTTTTGCAGACACGTAATTTACTATGGGGTCTCTATTGGCCTACCGACTACAAAACCGGAAGTTCGTGGACAACCCGCTATGGCAGCTACGCTTACAACGGATTGTATTATGATACGCAATGGGATAACGAGTCGATCAACAACCGTTTGTCGGCTACCGAAACAGCAACACTGCATCTACTGCCCGGATTCGATCTTCGTTCTATATTCTCTTACGACAACACCACCGTAAAAGATCATATTTACTATAGCGCGAACCATTTTAACGGATCTGCCAGCAATGGAGTTGTAAACGAAATGCGCACCATCTACGAAAAGACGGTATCTTCCACCACAGCCAACTACAACACAACCTTCGGAGTGCACTCATTCGGCGCTTTGGTTGGATTTGAAGCCGAAAAGAACACCACCGATTACGTACGCGCTACCGGTAATAATATGGCTAAAAGCACAATTCATACAGTAGCCACTGCTGGCACACAAACTTCTACAGCGTATAATTGGGGAAATTCAATGGTATCTATTTTATCTAAACTGGATTATAGCTACGATCAGAAATATTATGCGTCGGCATCCTTCCGTCGTGATGGATCTTCGAAGCTCGACGAAAGTTCTCGCTGGGGTAACTTCTGGTCGGTGGCCGGTTCGTGGCGATTATCGAACGAAGCATTTCTGAAGGAGAACAAAATTATCAGCGACTTGCGTCTTCGTGCGTCTTACGGGGTAAACGGAACCCTCCCCTCCAACAACTACGGATACATGAGCCTGATGGGCTATACTTCCAAATACATGAGCAACCCGGGAGGAACCGTCAATACAATATCTGACGGCAATCTTTCGTGGGAGACCAGTTACACGGTCAATCTGGGTGTCGATTTCGGCCTATTCAATCAACGCATACGAGGTTCGGTCGAATACTTCAACCGCGATTCCAAAGACTTGTTGCAAGACGTTCCTATTTCGACGGTAACCGGCTTCAGCTCAACGTTGCGCAACTTCGGACAAATAAATAACAAAGGACTTGAAGTGGAACTTACCGGCGACATTCTCCGCAACTATCACGGTTGGAACTGGAGTGCAGGCATCAATGCATCCTTCATTAAATCGACCGTAACCAAACTGTACAACGGAGCCGACATTATTTGGTATGATCCGACAGGTGGTGACGCCCGTGCTCAGTACATTTATCGCGAAGGTCAATCGACATTGGCTTTCTATGGCTACGAATGGGCGGGTGTTGACAAAACCAACGGCAAAAGCGTCTACTATGTAAACGACGCTTCCGGTTCGACAAAAGGAGATTTTACGTACAATGGACGCGGAGCAACCTACGACTACAAGAAGGCCAATTACACGATTCTGGGCGATGCTGTTCCTACCGTAAGCGGCGGTATCAACACCAATGTTTCTTACAAGGGGTTCGATCTGGGATTGAACTTTATCTACAAAATCGGCGGTAAGCTCTACGACGGAGCCTACAAGGATGTGGCTGACGACGGCTATTACTGGGAACGAATCCGGGCAAAAAGCTATTACGAAAACATGTGGACGGTCAGCAATCCGAACGGCACACAACCCAAACTGGACGGCAACGATCTGACGGACGCCATGCAATACAGTTCGCGCCACTTGTTCGATGCCAGCTTTCTGCGCCTCAAAAGCCTGTCGTTCGGCTACGCGATTCCCAAGAAATGGCTGCAAAAAGTATTAATTAGTGAGAGCCGTGTATTCTTCAATGCAAGCAATTTGTGGACAACCGCCAAGTACAAAGAGGCCGATCCGGAAGTGAATCAATACGGCACCCGTGGATGGGAAACTCCGATCGGGAAAACATTTGTATTCGGTGTTGAAGTGAAATTTTAATCAGGAGGATCAAAAAATGAAACATATTATCAACTCAATTACATTCGTTATTTTCAGTACATTATTGTTTTCGTCATGCGACTCTTTCCTCGACATGCAACCCAGCGATTCGGGTAATGCAAAAAGTGCCATTGCTACGCCTGCCGATGCAAAAGTCGTTATCAATGGCATCATGAGCGCCATGACTTCGTCCAACTACTACGGACGTAACTTTCTGATGTATGGCGATGCAAAAGGCGGAGATCTGACCATTTATTCGGCCGGACGCGGACTCGACAACCTCTACTCGTTCAACCATACAGCCACCAGCGGCAACTATTCGGGATTCTGGACTACAGGATATTATTGCATCCTGCAAATCAACAACCTGCTCGAAAACATCAGCAAACTGGAAGCCGCAGGCTCTACCGGATTCAGTTTCTACAAAGGGCAGGCGCTCACTTTGCGGGCTTTGATCTATTTCGATCTGGTTCGCCTCTACGGGATGCCTTACAACCTCAACAAAGCATCCTACGGTGTTCCGCTTGCTCTCAAGACCCTCGACAGCAATGCTCAACTCAGCCGTGCCACTGTCGAAGAGAACTACAAACAAATTCTTGCTGACCTGACAGCCGGGAAAGCATTACTGGCCACCGACAAATCGTTGCAAAACGGATATATCGGATATTATGCCAACGCCGCAATCGATGCGCGGGTAAAATTGTATATGGAAAATTACGACGGAGCTTTGACTGATGCCCTGGAGATTATCAACGACAAAAAGTACACGCTCTACACTCCTGCAACATGGGTAAACTCGTGGAAAACGCAGTTCGGTTCCGAATCTATCTTCGAACTGGGCATCTATCCCAACGAATCGGATTTAGGCACCTCCTCCTTGGGCTATTACCTGATGCAATACAACCAGGTAAAAGGCGCAATGGGTTATTTTCTTGCAAGCAACTATTACCTGACCCGTCTGTCGGAAGACGCAAGCGATGTTCGCTGGGGAATTATGGACAACGACGAATACTGGGTCAATACAAAAAACGTACGCAAAGGAGCTTGCTACAAATACATGGGAGGCCTGATTAGCAATGGTTCTTTCCCGGGCGACGGCAAAGCTACAGCAACGGCGGTCAATATTAAAATCATCCGCCTGTCGGAAATCTACCTGATTGCCGCCGAAGCCGCACTCCACGCCTCGACTCCCGACGCAGCTGCCGCCGCCAACTACCTGAATCAAATCCGCCAACGTGCTCCGAATTTGACTCCGGCAACGGCATCAACCATCACCGACGATATGATTCTGAACGAACGCAGCAAAGAGCTGTTCGGCGAAGGACAACGCTTTTTCGACCTGATACGAAAAAATAAGACCATCACGTTCAACGACGACTTTCAGAGCGTACCGGTAAGCACCCGTACCAAAAGCATCGATCGCACATTCGGCAAAATAGTGCTACCGATTGCCCAGAGTGAAATCAATGCCAATCCGGCACTGAAAGATCAGCAAAACGAAGCCTATAAGTAATCGTTCGCATTTCAACTAAAACTCTTCACGGGACGATCGCAAGGTCATCCCGTGTTTTGTTTTAAAACACCTCATCTCCTTCTGAAAAAATAGCAAGATTTGGACACTCCAACTTCATTTATTTGTATACATTTATCCCCTATAAATCGAACACAAAGAGAAAACAAATTACACACTTACGGAGATTCAGAGGGAGACGTGTTGCAATTTTCTTCGGCACGTGCGTAAGTTTTACGGAAGGCGTATGAAAATTTCACGGAAGACGTCTCCAGATTTCAGCGGCTTTATTCTCGTCCGCCATTTGTTTGCCTAAAAAAGAAGAGGCATCAATCCGGCGACGATATTTATTAACCGTTTTATCAATAATCTTTAGAGGTAAAACACAAATTTAATTTTCATGGAGTACAAACTTATTGAGCGGGCCAATCCGCAAGACCGTACCAAAGTGAAATGGTATGCGAACCCTGTCAACGACGGGAAAATTTCGAAACGCGAAATTGCACAGGACATTGTAGGCAACTCGTCGCTTTCGAAAGGAGATGTATTGAGTGTAATCGAGAATTTGCTCGACACCATGCCGAAGTATTTGTTAATGGGCAAAAGCGTCAGTCTCGGCGAATTCGGAACCCTTCGCCTATCGTTCAGCAGCGATGGCGTAGACAAACCGGAAGACTTTAATCCAAGCATGATAAGCGGAGTAAAAGTGGTCTTTACCCCTGGCACTGAACTCAAAAGTTCGATTCAGAATATCAGTTTCGAGAAAGGCGAGTAAAACAAGACCTACAAACGAAGAGGAGAGTAATCTCCTCTTTTTGTTTTAAACAAAGAAGAACCGGTCAAAACTATCAAGCAAACGTCCATCCTCAAAACGATCCTTTTTGCATAGCAACACGACATTATAATCAAAACACCTTCTTTCTCCACCACAAACTATATGATAGATTTTGTATCTTTGCAGTCCGAAATTGGATAGTCGACAGACTTTCTGCGATTACACAATGAAACGATTACACGATTAAACAAAGAGACATGTCTACGAACTTCAAAAGAACATTGATTACCACCGCGTTGCCCTATGCAAACGGGCCCGTCCACATCGGCCACTTAGCCGGAGTTTATGTACCAGCCGACATTTACGCACGTTATATGCGGCTCAAGGGCGAAGAGGTAGTCATGATCGGAGGTTCGGACGAGCACGGGGTACCCATCACTATCAAGGCACGCAACGAAGGCATCACTCCGCAGGAAGTGGTGGATCGTTACCACACCATTATTAAAGATTCGTTCAGGGAGTTCGGCATCACCTTCGATGTCTATTCACGCACCTCCTCGAAAATTCACCATAAAACTGCTTCCGACTTTTTCAAAATTCTGTATGATAAAGGAGAATTCATTGAAAAAACATCGGAACAATATTACGATGAAGAGGCCAAACAATTTCTGGCCGACCGCTACATCACCGGCAAATGTCCCCATTGCGGCAACGAACGCGCTTACGGCGACCAGTGCGAAGCGTGCGGCACCTCGCTCAGTCCGCTCGACCTGATTGAACCCAAATCGACCATCAGCGGCAGCACCCCGGTATTGAAAGAGACTCACCACTGGTACCTGCCGCTCGACAAGCACGAAGCGTGGTTGCGCGAGTGGATTCTTGAAAACCACAAAGAGTGGAAAACCAACGTCTACGGACAGTGCAAATCGTGGTTAGACATGGGCTTGCAACCCCGCGCCGTAAGCCGCGACCTCGACTGGGGCGTTCCCGTGCCGGTGGAAGGTGCCGAAGGAAAGGTGCTCTACGTATGGTTCGATGCTCCCATCGGTTACATCTCCAACACCATTGAGATGTGCGAAAAAGAGCCGGAGAAATACGGCAACTGGGAAAAATGGTGGAAAGATCCCGAAACCAAGCTGGTGCACTTTATCGGCAAAGACAATATCGTGTTTCACTGTATCGTCTTCCCGTCGATGCTGAAAGCGGACGGAAGTTACATTTTACCGGAGAATGTTCCGGCCAACGAGTTCCTCAACCTCGAAGGAGACAAAATATCGACCTCCCGCAACTGGGCGGTTTGGTTGCACGAATATCTGCACGATTTTCCCGGCAAACAGGATGTGTTGCGCTACGTTCTCACCGCCAACGCTCCCGAAACGAAAGACAACGACTTTACCTGGAAAGATTTTCAGGCGCGCAACAACAACGAACTGGTAGCCATCTTCGGTAACTTCGTGAACCGCGCGCTGGTCTTGACCCACAAATATTTTGACGGCAAAGTACCTGCCGCCGGCGAAGCGACCGACTACGACCGCCAGACACTGGAAGAGTTCAAGTCGGTACAGGCAGAGATGGAGCGGTTGCTCGAAATATACCGTTTCCGCGATGCACAGAAGGAGGCGATGAATCTGGCCCGCATCGGCAACAAATACCTTGCCGACATGGAACCCTGGAAGTTAGCCAAAACCGACATGACCCGTGTGGCTGCCATTATGAACCTCAGCCTGCAGATCACAGCCAACTTAGCCATCGCTTTCGAGCCATTCCTTCCTTTCTCGGCACAAAAGTTGCGCGAAATGATCGGCATGCCCGAATGTAACTGGGCACATCTTGGTCATTTCAACCTACTGGAAGAGGGTCACCAACTGAACGAACCGACTCTGTTGTTCGAAAAAATTGAAGACAGCGTGGTGGAAGCGCAAGTACAAAAACTGCTCGATACGAAAAAAGCCAACGAAGCCGCAGCCTACAAGGCCAATCCGGTGAAAGAGAATGTGGCTTTCGAAGATTTTATGAAGATGGATATCCGCGTGGGTACCGTGCTCGATTGCCAGAAAGTGCCCAAGGCCGACAAATTGCTGCAGTTCCGCATTGCCGACGGCCTGGAAGAACGCACCATCCTTTCGGGCATTGCCAAATATTATCCTAACTCAGAAGAGCTGATCGGTACACAGGTTTGCTTTATCGCAAACTTCGAGCCACGCAAGCTGCGCGGCATCATGAGCGAAGGAATGATTCTTTCCGCCGAAGATGCTGACGGCAAATTAGTGTTGATCCAACCGAGAATGAAAGTGACGAACGGTGTTGAAGTAAAATAAAGAGACCTCCCCCTGCCCCCTCCCAAGGAAGGGGTAAATCTGGGATATCCTTATTTCACAGGAAATTAACATCACATTTTAGACACAGAGATTCTTTGCAAGCAGCCTGCTACGGCAAATTTCCCCTCTCTTGAGGAGGGAGAGGTAATCCGGGACTCCACTTAATACAAAATATTTATCAAATTAAACTCTATAAAAGCCACCTTTACGCACCTTTATACTGAAGTTTGCCGTAGCAGACTTCCCCTCTCTTGAGGAGAGGGGCGCAGGGGAGAGGCTGCATCTGACTATATGCGTAAACTCAAAATAGACGAACTGAACCGGCTCTCGACCGAAGAGTTCAAGCAGGCCGACAAACTGCCGCTGGTGGTAGTGCTCGACAACGTGCGCAGTCTGCACAACGTCGGGTCGGTGTTCCGTACCTCGGATGCTTATCTGGTGGAAGCCGTTTACCTTTGTGGCATCACCTCCACCCCACCCCATGCGGAGATACACAAGTCGGCACTGGGAGCCGAGTTTTCCGTCGACTGGAAATATTTTGAGCAGACGCTCGACGCTGTGGCGCAATTGAAAGCCGGGGGCTACACCGTTTTCTCCATCGAACAGGCTCAGGGGAGCACCATGCTCACCGATCTGCAGTTAAACCCGAACGGTAAATATGCCGTAATTCTCGGCCACGAGGTGAAAGGGGTACAGCAGGAGGTAGTCAATGCCAGCGACGGCTGCATCGAACTGCCGCAATACGGCACCAAACATTCACTCAACGTCTCTGTCACGGCAGGTATTGTGATCTGGGAGTTTTTCAGAGGAATATCCTCCTTTCATTCTCGCTAAAAACGCCTTGCGAAAGCTTCTTCCCACGGCAATTTCTTTACCGCAAAAGAGGTTTATTTTTTGGTGATTGAATGATGCAATCTCTTTGATGTTGACAATATAACTCTTGTGTACCCGGCAAAAATCGACGTCAGGTAGCGTCTCTTCCATCGATTTCAACGAAGCGAGCGTGATGTAACTTTTTTTCTCCGTAAATATTTTGACATACTCCCCGAAACCTTCGATATAAAGTATGGATGTGTACGGTATTTTATGTGAGCTATAGTCTGCATTAATCGTCAGAAACTGATCTTCCTCACGCTGTTCTTTTTCTGCCAATTTCCTGTATTTCAACATCTCAACAGCCTTGTTTACAGCCTGCTGAAACCGCAAGAAAGAGATGGGCTTAGCCAAATAGTCCAGCACATTCAGATCAAAAGCCTTCAACGCATAATCGTGGCGGGCCGTCGTGAAAATAACCAATGGTGGAGATTCCAGCCGGGCTAACAGAGCAAAACCGTCTAAACGCGGCATTTGAATATCCAGCAATAACAAATCGACCGGATTGACTTGCAAATAGGCAAGCGCCTCTTCCGGATTCTTGAACGATGCCACCAGAGTTAGCTCATCGGTACGCGACACATAATCTTCCAGCACTTTAATGGCCAGATATTCATCATCTACTATGACACAGGAGAGTTTCATTGTATGCGTATTTTCAATATTACAAAAAACGAAGTCTCCTCGTGTCGGGTACTAAATTCATAATCCGCCCGGTCATAAATGTTCGCTAACCGTTTTCGTATATTTTCCAGTCCGATACCACTGGCCGACTGATTTTTATCCCTTTCTCCGATACTATTTTTCACGCTAAACACCAGCATATCATTTTCCATAACCAAACGGAGATGCACAAACGCACCGAAACTTACGCCAATGCCAGAATATTTCAAAGCATTCTCCAACAACGGTATAAACAACAACGGCTCAATTTTGTATTCAACCGGCAACTCCTCAAAATCCATCTCGATCGGAACCGGTTCTTCAAATTTCAGCCGGAACAATTCGATATACGATTTGATGGCATCTATCTCCTGACTGACAGCCACTTTATCATGGCACTCGTACAACGAATAACGCAACAAATCAGAGAGCTTCATCAACGCTTCCGGCGCGTTATCGGATTTGAGCAACACCAGCGAGTAAATATTGTTGATGGAATTGAAGAGAAAATGAGGGCTCATCTGCGCTTTCAGGAATTGTAATTCGGTAGTCAGTTGTAATTTCTCCAGCTCCTCCAAACGATGCCTGTTGCGAATACTGTTGACCCCTATGCGCAGTAGAATAGCAAAAACAGCAAGCAAAGTCTCGCCCAGCAGCATCAACGCAGCACGCAATGGCTCTGACATAAGGTATATCGGCGAAGCTCCGAACCGGCTCATCACAATCTGATTTCCGGCAACCCGCAAACCGACTGTTACTATTACAGCAACAGCCAACCACACAATAGATTTCACCCGATTTTTCCTCTCGATAAATAACTTAGCAATAAAAGAATAACTCAGATACAAAAGCATCACATTCACGGCCACCAATACCAATAATTTCTGAACGTGTAACGAAAACGAAGAGATCAGCGCCAGTCCGTATAAAACTGCGGCAACCGTCATCACTCCGATCATAGAATGGGAATAAAAAGATCGGCTTTGGCCATTGGAAAGCAATTTGCCCATACAATTGGATTACTATCTATTGTGAAAAGCAAACTTACGCAAAAAATACGGGAGGTAAAAACAGGCAGCAGGTCGTTCGCTGATATTTGAAGGTCGTTTATTGAAGTTCCGAAGATTTGCTTGAAAATCGTCCTATTTTTGTACTGTCATTCTACAATTTCAATGTTCACTTTCTAAAAATCGAATCGATATGACTAAATGGATGCTATATTTTACTGCATTTACTATCTTGATGAGTTGCTCCAAACTCAAAGAGATAGAAAATACATCTACCGACGACACTCTATCCGGACCGATTGTCAAACCATCATCCGGTTACGGCGCCGACGGCTCATACAAAGTTGCTACCGTCTCTTTTCCAAGTCCGACCTATACGGGCAAGGATGTTGTAATATTTTATCCGCAAGGAATTACAAAACCGGTACCGGTTATTTTCTATTCACACCCGTATGGAGGAGAAGAGAGCTCCTACAACATCGGACTATATGAATTTATCGCAAAAAAAGGCTATGCGGTTGTGTTTGTGCCCTACCCCACCACAGGTGTTTCTATAGACTCGCGATACAACACTTTATGGCAAAGCTTCAAAAAGGCTACGACTGACTACCCGAATATTATCGACACACACAAAGTCGGTTTCATGGGACACTCATTCGGAGGAGGAGCCTCATTTGCGTTGGCGTATCAAGGCTTTGTCGATGAAGGATGGGGTACCGACGGAAGGTTTATCTTCGCCATGGCTCAATGGTACTCCTATCAACTGACGGACACCATGTTGCAAAATTTCCCGTCAAACACAAAATTAATCACTCAAGTATATGATGACGACACGACAAACGACCATCGTATGGCAATCGATATTTTCAAGCATATCAACATTCCCGGTTCGGAAAAAGACTATATTTTAATCAAAAGCTGTACTATTGGTAATTACAACTACGTAGCCAATCACAGCCTACCCAATACACGTACGGCTTACGATGCTTATGATTATTACGGAATTTACCGGCTTTTGGATGCGCTGATCGATTACAGTTTCAACGGAAATGCAAATGCGAAGAAAGTTGCACTCGGAAATGGCAGCACAGAGCAGATTACAATGCCGGGGTACAACGGGCAAACAATGCCTCCTCTGGTAGAGACTGACAATCCCCTACCGCTTTATCCTCAAAGCAGGTATCTTTTCTCGTGTAACTCGACCTCCAATCCCCGAATCGGATATTGCGAATAAGAAATAATAGGCACTTCAATTAATAAAAACAACTATCATGATGAAAAATGTATTTTTGCTTTGCTCATTCATTCTTTTGTCGTTCACTGCATCGGGACAACCACCTCAAAGACAACAGATGCCTCCTGAGGAGAGAGCCAAAGCATACACCGAATGGATGCAGAAGAATCTGAAACTCTCACCCGACCAGACAGTTCGTATCAACCCCATCAATCAGCGTTATGCTATTATGCTGGAGAAAGTAAAAACAAGTGATGACAGTAACATCAGAAAATTAAAGAAGATCAAAAGTATTCAAAAACAGCGGGAAGCCGAATTTACTTCTGTTTTAACAAAAGAACAAATGGACATGTATATCCAGAAAGAGCAAGAACTTATCTCATCCTTAAGAAAACAATAACTGCGAAAGATCCCATTGTTAAAATCCAATGGGATCTTTTGAATTCTTATGTGTTTTATAAATCGTATGTAATAATCCGTCCACCAGTCCGAAACTCGGCACATAGATTTGCTGGATGCCTGTCAGATCGGCAATATGTAAGAAGATTTCCGATGCCGGAATAATCACATCGGCACGGTCGGGATTAAGTTCAAATCGGGTCATTCGTTCCTCTACGGTCAGTTGCTTCATATCCTGATAAATCAACTGCAATTTATCCGTATCGAGCGTATCTCCTTTCTTTAGGTTCGCCAACTTGTGCAATTTATTGATATTGCCCCCCGATCCGATAATTTCAGCCGGTGAATATTGAGTTTTAATTGTCTGCAAAAACACATTCATACGCTCCAACTCGTCGGGACCCACTTTATTGCGCAACATCCGGATCGTACCGATATTGAACGAAGCCGATTCGGCCAGCCTACCCTTGGAGATTACCGAGAGTTCGGTACTACCTCCACCCACATCCACATAAAGATAATTGCTATTCTTATCAAGGCAATCTTCCACATGACTTTCGTAAATGGTACGCGCCTCTTCCGAGCCATCGATAATCTCAATATCCAATTCGGCTTTTTCTTTCACAGCCGCTACTACTTTTGACGCATTACGGGCTTCGCGCATAGCTGCAGTAGCACAAGCGCGATAACTGTCTACTTCGTAAACCGACATCAGGTGACGAAACGCTTTCATCAGCTTAACCAGTTTTCGCATTCGTTTATCACTAATTTTTCCGATCGAATAGGTATCTTCTCCCAACCGTAACGGTACCCGAAGCAACACCAGTTTCCGAAACGAAGTTCCACCTTCATCCTCACTTACCACCGAAATAAGCAGACGAACAGCGTTAGAGCCAATATCGATTGCTGCAATTTTTTGTTCTTCCATGTTCTGTAATTTACGGCACAAAGTAAACAAAAAAATATTAGTAAAAGGTTACGTTTCGATTTAGTTCTCCCTACAACCACATTGATGTATTGAATTATTCTCACTAAAAGAAAAAATGGGAATGTAACATTTGAGTTATATTCCCATTTTCTTTATTGTGCTGCCGGAGGAGCTTTGGGCTTCTTCCGGTTATTGAAAGGTCGCTTATTCTTATTTTTACCATCTCCACTCTTCTCTCCCTCGTTTTGCTGACGACTACGGAAAGGGCGTCTCTTTTTGTTCGGATCGTCCGTTCTCCATACGGGAGTCGGACCGAACTCTTCGGGTAACTGCAAGCGGGGTAATTCCATCTCAATCAATTGTTCGATACGTTGCATCTTCTGCATGTCTTTCGGATTGACTAAGGTATAAGCCTCGCCTTCGGTGTTCGCGCGAGCGGTACGCCCGATGCGGTGTACATAATCTTCGGCGTCGTGCGGAACATCAAAGTTAATCACCATATTGATCTCCTTGATGTCAATACCACGGCTGATTACGTCGGTTGCCACCAGAATACGGGTACGCTTGGAGCGGAATCCCATCAGCACATCTTCGCGTTGTTCCTGATCCAGGTCGGAAGAGATACCGCGTGAAGCATAGCCGTTTTTACGCAAATCGCGCACAATTTCGTGTACTTTGCTTTTGGCAGAGGTGAAAATCAGGATGCTGGAATAGTCGGGATGCCGGTCGATAATCAGCTTCAGCGCAGCATTTTTCTGGGCGTCGTGCGCAAGACAAACATGTTGTACCACTTTCTCTGCCGGTTTTGAAATTGCCAGTGAAATTTCGGCCGGATCGACCAGAATTTTCTTGGCCAGCGACCGGATTTTCGGAGGCATGGTAGCGCTGAACATCAATGTTTCGCGTTGCTTGGGTATGTAGGTAATAATCTTCTCTATATCGTCCATGAATCCCATGTCCAGCATCTTATCGGCTTCGTCAAGAACCAGATGCTCCAAATGTTTGAAATTACCGTTGCCCATGGCAAGGTGAGAAATCAAACGCCCGGGCGTTGCCACTATAATATCGGCTCCGGCTTTCAGCGCATTTTCCTGTTGCGAATAATCACCGCCATCGCCACCGCCATACACGGCAGCCGATCCGATAGCTGCAAAATAGGAAAAGCCTTGTATCTCCTGATTGATCTGAATGGCAAGTTCCCGTGTAGGAACGATAATCAGCGTATTGGTGCCGTGAGTCGGTTTTTCTATCAGTTTGTGTAAGATGGGAAGCACAAAGGCCGCCGTTTTACCGGTACCGGTTTGTGCACATGCAATAATGTCTTTGTTATCCAATATTTTAGGAATGGCAAATTCTTGAATCGGGGTAGCCTCGTCGAATCCCATATACGAGATGGCATCGAGCAGGCTTTCGTTTAAATTGAGTTCTGTAAACTTCATCCAGTTTTTAAATTTCTAAATAACTCTCAAAGGTACACAAAAAGTATCGAAGAGGAAAACACACACCAGCGCACAATAAACAAGGCGGTTCGTGTCGGAGTATCGCACTCGCTCGTGTGTGACACTAACACTCAGGCGAGTGTGGGTGTCACACTAACGTTAGTGTGTCGGACACTATAACTCGATAGAGGCAGACGCTACAACGCCTTAGCGATTCCCGCTATAACATTATAGCCGCATCCACTACAACAGAAGCTGCATATCCTATTATTTATCCTCACGCCGCCGTTTCCTTCTGTTTTTCGACAAACTTTCCGTAAATTTGCACTCCGAAAATTCAAACTACAAAAAGAGTTGGATGTAAAGAAATTACCCATCCATCTCTTAACTTTTCACCGTTGATATGGAATACAATTTCAGGGAAATCGAACAAAAATGGCAGGAGTTCTGGCAGAAAAACCAAACCTATAAAGTTGATATGGACGCAAGCCGTCCAAAATTTTACGTGCTGGACATGTTCCCCTATCCTTCGGGAGCCGGACTGCATGTGGGTCACCCGCTCGGATATATTGCCTCCGACATCTACAGCCGTTTCAAACGCTTGCAGGGCTTTAACGTGCTGCACCCCATGGGCTACGATGCCTACGGTCTTCCCGCCGAACAGTATGCCATACAAACAGGTCAACACCCGGCCGTTACCACCGAAAAAAATATTGCCCGCTATCGCGAACAGCTCGATAAGATTGGCTTCTGCTACGACTGGAGCCGCGAGGTTCGCACCTGCAATCCCGACTTTTACAAATGGACACAGTGGGCATTTATTCAGATGTTCAACAGCTACTACAGCCTCCCCCCAACCCCCTCCACAAGAGGGGGTGCAAAACCCATTTCGGAACTGATTGCTCATTTTCAACAATATGGTACGGAAGGAGCAAATGCGGCTTGTGGAACAGAACTTTCGTTTACGGCTGCCGAATGGAATGCCAAAAGCGAAAAAGAGCAACGTGACATTCTGATGAACTACCGCATCGCCTACAAAGCCGATACGATGGTGAACTGGTGTCCTGCATTGGGAACGGTGCTTGCCAACGACGAGGTGAGTGAAGGTGTTTCCGTTCGTGGTGGCCATCCGGTAGAACAAAAAGTGATGAGCCAGTGGAGCCTGCGCGTTTCGGCTTATGCACAACGCTTGCTTGACGGCCTCGACACCATCAACTGGACCGACTCGCTGAAAGAGACTCAAAGGAACTGGATCGGACGTAGCGAAGGGGCTGAAATCACTTTCCACCTCTCCCCTAACCCCTCTCCACAGGCGAGGGGAACAAACCCCAAAGGCAATTTCAAACCTACAACGAATGCTCATAACTGGAAGCTTCTTATTGAAATAGCAAAAGAATTGCGATCAAATCAGACTGAAGCGGAAGCCATTCTTTGGGAGGAAGTAAGAGCCGGAAAGATTGGATATAAAATACGGAGACAGCACATTGTAGACGGATATATCGCCGACTTTATCAATCTTGAAAAAAATCTGATTATTGAAATTGATGGAGGAGTACATCTAACGCCTCAACAGAAAGAGAAAGACCAACAGAGAACGCAAATTTTGAATGATTTTGGCTTTACCGTAATTCGTTTTACAAATGAAGAGGTTAAGGCTGATCCGAAACTTATTGCTTCAAAAATAAAAGCAAAATTAGACGAACTCCCATCAATGCAGAGTGCTCCCCTCCCTTGTGGGGAGGGGTCGGGGGAGAGGTCCGAAAACCAGGGGGAGGTGGTTGTTTTCACCACCCGTGCCGATACCGTTTTTGGCGTAACCTTTATGGTACTGGCTCCCGAAAGTTCGCTGGTAGCTCAACTGACCACCTCTGATCAAAAACAAGCTGTAACTGATTATTTAGTTGCCACAAAAAAACGTACCGAACGCGAACGTATCGCCGACAAACGTGTCAGCGGCGTCTTTTCGGGTTCGTATGCCATCAATCCGCTCACCGGCGATGCCATCCCGGTTTGGATCAGCGACTATGTGCTGGCCGGCTACGGAACGGGCGCCATCATGGCGGTTCCGGCGCACGACTCGCGCGACTACGCTTTTGCCAAACATTTCGACTTGCCCATCGTTCCGCTGATCGAGGGTTGCGACGTAAGCGAAGAGAGCTTCGATGCAAAAGAAGGCATCGTTACCAACTCGCCGGCTCCCGGTAAAGAGATGGAGGATGGCCTTGTATTGAACGGGCTGACCGTGAAAGAAGCCATTGCTAAAACAAAACAATATATTGCCGAAAAAGGTCTGGGTCGTGTGAAGGTGAACTTTCGTCTGCGCGACGCTATTTTCAGTCGTCAGCGCTACTGGGGCGAACCTTTCCCTGTTTATTACAAAGAGGATCAACCCTACATGCTCGACGAGAGCAAACTGCCACTCGAACTGCCCGAAGTGGACAAATACCTGCCTACCGAAAAAGGCGAACCACCTCTCGGACGTGCTAAAAACTGGCAAACAGAGGATGGTTTTCCGCTCGAACTGAATACCATGCCGGGTTTTGCAGGTTCATCGGCCTACTACCTCCGCTACATGGATCCGCACAACGACAAAGCGTTGGTCGACAAAAATGTGGATGAGTACTGGCGGAACGTAGACCTCTATATCGGCGGGACGGAACATGCCACCGGCCACCTGATCTATAGCCGTTTCTGGAATAAATTTTTGTTCGACCTCGGCATCGTTTGCGAAGAAGAACCGTTCAAGAAGCTGATCAACCAGGGAATGATTCAGGGTCGAAGCAATTTTGTGTATCGCATCAAAGATACCAACACCTTTGTTTCGCTGAACCTGAAGAATCAATACGATGTCACTCCTATTCACGTTGATGTAAACATCGTTTCCAACGACATTCTCGACACAGAGGCATTCAAAAACTGGAATCCGGAATACAAGACAGCCGAATTCATTCTCGAAGACGGTAAATACATTTGTGGTTGGGCGGTAGAAAAGATGTCAAAATCGATGTTCAACGTGGTGAATCCCGATAACATTGTGGAACGCTACGGTGCCGACACCCTGCGCCTCTACGAAATGTTCCTCGGCCCGCTCGAACAGTCGAAACCCTGGGATACCAACGGTATCGATGGTGTTCACCGCTTTCTGAAAAAACTCTGGAGCCTCTTCTGGAAAGAAGATTCATTATTGGTTACGGATGCCGAACCGACAGCCGACGAGTTGAAGGCACTGCACAAACTGCTGAAGAAGGTAAAAGCCGATATCGAGAACTTCTCGTACAACACATCGATCAGCGCCTTTATGATCTGCATCAACGAACTTACGTCGCTCAAATGCAGCAAAAGAGCGATTCTGGAACCGCTGGTGGTAACGCTGGCTCCGTTTGCACCTCACGTTGCCGAAGAGCTGTGGCATGCTTTGGGACACACCACTACCGTTTGCGATGCCCAATGGGTGGAAGCTGACGAGAAATATCTGGTGGAAAACACAGCCACCTACGCCATCTCTTTCAACGGGAAAGTGCGCTATCAGATGCAATTACCCGCCGATATGCCGACAGCCGAAGTGGAAGCCATTGTAATGAAAGAAGAACAGTCGCAAAAATGGCTGGAAGGCAAAACCCCGAAAAAGGTGATTGTGGTGCCGAAGAAAATTGTAAATATCGTGCTGTAACAGACACAAACAGGGACAAAAAAAAGCCGTTTCGGAATCCGAAACGGCTTTTTTATTGAAAGTCAGGTTACTGACGAGTTTCTATTTCTTCTTTCAGATCTAGTTCATTTCCTGCTGCATCAATAAACGCATATTGAAGCAGACCGAATTCTTGTGAAGGTACTATTTTGTGGCTAAAGCCATACCGGAATTTCCATTTCCATTTCAAAGAATAGAATCCCGAATTGATATAGGCAGCCACGTAAGGATGCACTTTTAGAACAAACTGTTTGACGTTAAGCGTATTTACCAGATAATCCAGTTTTCCTTCGAGGGTATCGGTAAATAGAATCGATGCTTTGATCTTGCCACTTCCGAAACAGGTTGGGCAGGTCTCTTCCGTATCGACAAACATTGCCGGACGTACCCGTTGACGAGTTATCTGCATAACGCCGAACTTGCTCAATGGCAATACGTGGTGTTTTGCCCGGTCATTTTCCATCAGTTTTTCCACATGGTCGAACAGCTGTTGACGGTGTTCGCTTCTTAACATGTCGATAAAATCAATGGCGATAATACCTCCCAGATCGCGTAAACGCATCTGACGGACTATTTCGTTCGCAGCAGCCATATTCACTTCCAAAGCATTATCTTCCTGGTTATTGTTGGCTTTCGAACGATTACCGCTATTCACGTCGATTACGTGCATAGCTTCCGTTTGCTCTATAATGAGGTAAGCTCCGCGTTTAAAGGTAACGGTCTTACCGAAAAGGGCTTTTATCTGCTTGGTAATCGCGAAATTATCAAATATCGGCAATTTACCATCATACAGTTTGATAATATTTTTCTTATCGGGTGCTATCAGTTCGACATAGTCGCGAACCTCAGCACACACCGCCTCGTCATTGATATGAATGCTTTCGAAATCAGGATTAAAAATATCACGTATAATTCCGATTGTGCGTCCGATTTCTTCAAGGACAGGCGCTATACCTTTTGCTTTTTGTGTCTTGGCAACCGATTCTTCCCATCGTTTTACCAAAATCCGTAACTCGTTATCGAGTTCGGCTACCCGTTTTTCTTCCGCAACAGTCCGCACAATCACGCCGAATCGACGGGGCTTAATGCTTTGAATCAGTTGCTTTAGTCTCATGCGTTCTTCCGATGATTTAATTTTCTGAGAAACAGAAACTTTGTCGGAAAACGGGATCAATACCAGATATCTGCCTGCAATTGACAATTCGGCCGACAGTCGCGGACCTTTTGTCGAGATAGGCTCTTTGGCAATTTGTACCCATAACTCTTGACCCACCTTCAATACATCCGAAATGGTGCCGTCCTTTGGGATATCGGGCAGTGATTTCGATTTTAGAATAGACGGTGTGCGTTTGCGGTCAGCCTGGGTTTGTTTAAAGAATTCGGTTTGTGAAAGAAATTGTGGACCTAAATCCTGATAGTGAAGAAAAGCCTCTTTGCCATAACCAACATCCACGAAAGCGGCATTCAAACCGGGCATCAGCTTTTTAACTCTGCCCACATAAATGTCGCCAACCATAAACGACAGCGAACGCCCCTCTTTGTTGAGTTCTACCAGATTTTTATCCTCCAGCAAAGCGATCGTTATCTCTTTTTGTTGTACGTCAACGACTAATTCACTATTCACATTGTGTTGATTTAATTAGAACTTACTATAAACAAAGAACAAACCTGCTGCCAGTCTCAGGCCGCCGGTTTGCTCTTGTATAATTTTTAAGATCGCTTATTATTTCTTCTTATGGCGATTCTTTCTGAGTCTTTTTTTACGCTTATGCGTAGCCATCTTATGTCTTTTTCTTTTTTTTCCGCTTGGCATGATTATATTATTTTACTGATTCAAAAAATGTCTTGGCTGGTTTGAAAGCCGGGATTTTGTGAGCAGGAATCACAATAGTTGTGTTCTTTGAGATATTACGAGCCGTTTTTTGTGCTCTTTGTTTTACGATGAAACTACCGAAACCTCTCAGATAAACGTTGTCTCCTTTTTCTAAGGATATTTTTACGTTTTCCATGAAAGACTCAACGGTCTTCAAAATAGAAACCTTGTCAAGGCCGGTTTCTTTCGCAATTTCATTAACAATTTCTGCTTTTGTCATTGTTGAAAAAATTAAAAGGGTTATACATTAAGTGTGTAAAAATATTGTTGGCTTATGGACTTGCAAAGATATTGTATTAATTTTCAATGACAAAATCTTTTTTCTATTTTTTTTTCATGCTCTATTTTTTTCTCAATTTCGGATTTACCTTTGCAACCCGGTTTTAATCACAAAAAAAAATACGATAAAAAATAAATCCCACATAATGCTAGAATACAAAGAATTAAACCCAATATCTCCCATCTTGATCCATTGGTACCAATCTAATAAGAGAGACTTGCCCTGGAGAGAAATTCACGACCCATACCAGATATGGATCTCTGAAATTATTCTGCAACAGACAAGGGTTGCTCAAGGATTTGATTATTTTGTGCGGTTTATACATCAATTTCCTGATATAAAATCGCTTGCGACGGCACACGAAGACGAAGTTCTTAAGTGCTGGCAAGGATTGGGCTATTACAGCCGGGCCCGTAACCTTCATGCTGCCGCCAAACAAATCATGGAAAATTTCAACGGAAAATTCCCCTCCGCTTATAACGATATTTTGTCATTGAAAGGCATCGGCGAATATACGGCAGCTGCCGTCGCTTCGTTTGCCTTCAAATTGTCTTTCGCTGTCGTCGACGGGAATGTTTTCAGGTTTCTTTCCCGTTATTTCGGTATTCAGACTCCAATCGATTCCGGTGCCGGCAAAAAAGAATTTTTGCAGCTGGCCGACGCATTACTCGACAAACGGCAACCTGATCTGCACAATCAGGCAATAATGGAATTCGGGGCTCTGCAATGCACCCCTACGGCTCCGGATTGCAATCGTTGCCCTTTTAGCAACAGCTGTTTTGCAAAAGAGAACGATCTGATTTCCTCTTTGCCGGTCAAAGGAAACAAAACCAAAGTCACGCACCGTTATTTTCATCACTTTATCGTTCTCGCAAACGGAGGCACTTTCTTACATAAACGGACACAAAAAGACATCTGGCAAAATCTATATGAATTTCCTTTGTATGAAAGTCCGCATCCGATGGAACTATCCGACATTATTCAGACTGAATGGTTTCGGTCATTAACGCAACGTCAAACATTCCAAATTGGACTTCAAATCACTGAAATTAAGCACATTCTGAGCCATCAGGTAATACATGCTTCCTTTTTCGTCATCAAAATCGACGAACAGACACCTGATTTACCACAATTTATCTATATTGCAACCGATAAGCTGTGGCAATATCCGGTTTCCAAGCTCACAGAAAAATTCATCAAAAAGTTTAGTCAAAATTTGGATTCTCCCAAAAACGAATATAACTTTACGTCAAATTAACGCTTAAGATAGATTAATTATGTCAGTCAACAAAGTAATTTTAGTCGGCAACGTAGGACGAGATCCTGAAGTAAAATATCTTGACAGAAATGTCGCAGTTGCTAATTTTTCTTTGGCTACCACCGAAAAAGGGTACAAAGCAGCCAACGGAACAGAAGTCCCCGATCGGACGGAATGGCACAACATTGTCTTATGGCGTGGGTTGGCAGAAACAGCCGAAAAATATGTAAAAAAAGGAAGCCAACTTTACATTGAAGGCAAAATCAGAACACGTCAGTGGGAGGACCAAAACGGAAACAAACGCTACTCAACTGAAATTTATGCCGACGTGATGCAAATGTTGGGACGCAGAGCCGACTCCGGGCAGGAAACTGGCACCACTACAAACACACAGGCTGCTGCCTCTCAGGAACCACAACCTTTCGAGACACCTGCAGGCAACGATCCGGCCGATGATCTGCCCTTCTGACCCACAAAAAGCACTATAGCACACAATAATCCGTGTTACAGTGGACTTTTTTTATTAATTTTGCAAGGACAGGATTTCTCCTGTCCTTCGTTCGTTTTACCTAACTATCAGCCACTTGAAATTAGCTGCTATTTTTGCCGAAATAATAGTTTATCCGTTTACGATTGAAACTGCCGGAATAATTCTTCTGATGTTGCTCTTACTGGCCATCACCGGATTTATTGCTGCTTCCGAGGTTGCTTTTTTTGCTCTTAACCCTCATGATATAAACGAAATAAACAAAAAAAATTATACCTCTGACAACATTTTATTATCGCTAAAAGAACAGTCCGAACAACTGTTAGCCACTATTCTAATAGCCAATAACACGATCAATGTTGCTGTGGTTATTTTGTCAACTCTCCTCGTCAACCATCTATTCGATTTCTCTGCCGCTCCATGGGTCGGATTTCTGGTACAGACAATTGTAATTACATTCTTGTTGTTACTTATCGGAGAAATCGGACCCAAGATTTACGCCCGACAAAATGCGTTACGTTTTTCCCGCTTTTCAGCAGCTACACTACGTTTCCTGGTAAAATTGCTGAATCCTCTGGCTTTGATGTTGGTAAAATCGACCGGTCTGGTAGACAAACGACTCGCCAGACACAACAACCAAAATCTATCAATCGACGAACTCTCTCAGGCATTGGAGCTAACCACGAAGAACGATGATGACGACAAACAAATTCTGGAAGGCATCATCAAATTCGGTAGCAAAAGTGTAGAGGAGGTAATGACTGCCCGAATCAATATTACGGCCATTGACATCAAGTCCCTCTTTTCAGAGGTCAAACAACAGATCATTCAGTCCGGATACTCTCGGATTCCTGTCTTTCAAGGAAATATTGATACCATAAAAGGGATTCTGTATAACAAAGACCTCTTGGCACATCTGGATAAAAGCGACACATTCAAATGGCAAACGCTGATACGACAGCCTTATTTTGTTCCAGAAAAGAAGAAAATTGACGATTTATTACGCGAATTTCAGGCCAATAAAAATCATCTGGCCGTTGTCGTGGATGAGTATGGTGGCACTTCCGGCATTGTGACACTGGAAGATATTCTGGAAGAGGTAGTTGGCGAAATAGACGACGAATATGATGATTCGGAATTGCTCTATAACATTGTCAATGAACACATCATCGATTTTGACGCCAAAATTTCATTGACTGACTTTTTCAAAGTATCCAAAATTGAAGAAAACGATTTTGCATTTATTATTGCTGAAGCCGATAGCCTGGCCGGGTTAATTCTTGAACTGACAGGAGAGCTACCGCACAAAGAAGAACGGATTGTGTTCGGAGGCTATACGTTCGAAATCCTCGACGTTGATGAACGTCGCATTATCAAAATCCGGCTTATTCTTCCCGACGAAGTGAAGCCGGCATAACCAACAAACACTGCATTAATGAAATTCAGCTATTTTGCATTCGATCTTCTTATTTTGTCTGTAATGGCAGTGTCTTGCTCAAATCCGACGCCAAAACCGTACGGATATTTTCGCATCGCGCTTCCCGAAAACAGTTACCGTATTTTAGACAAGAATTATCCTTATACATTTGATATTTCAACGTTTGCATCTGATTCGGCAGTAAATCAGGGGAAAGGCGACTATTGGCTCAACATTTTTTATCCACAGCTAAAAGGATGTATTTATTGCAGTTACATACCCATCCACGGCAACTTCAGAACAATTGCCGAAGATTGTCGCACATTCGTTTATAAGCATACCGTCAAAGCAGAAGCGATCACCGAACAACCGTATGAAAACCCGAACAATAAAGTATACGGCATCCTCTACGAGATCAAAGGAGATGCGGCTTCTCCCATCCAGTTTATGCTGACCGACAGCGTGCATCATGTGCTGCGGGGAGCCCTCTATTTCGATGCTGTCCCGAACAAAGACTCCATCGCTCCGGTGCTCAATTATGTTCGCAAGGATATAATTCGCATGATAGAGACAACGAAATGGAAATAAACCCAGACCGGCCATGTTACTTGAACAAAAAACGAGTGCCGACGGCACATTAATCGGCATCTGGAAAATAGAAGAAACGGAAGAGGAGCTGCTGCTACTCTTTGACGGAAAAGAGACTGTTTTACACCAAATAGAGCCGGTATCAAATCCGGTAAAACGGTGTGAGAAACTTGCTGTCAGAGCTCTACTCAAAACGCTGACCGGATACGAAAAGAGAATAATATACATGCCCTCGGGCAAACCGGCTCTGTCCGACCGATCTTTTAACATAAGTATTTCGCACACAAAAGGATATGCTGCAATAGCATTGAATAAGCACAAAATAGTAGGTCTTGACATTGAAGCCATTAGCAACAGAGCTTGCCGCATAAATCATCGCTTCATGAGTATTAAAGAACGTGAAGCGCTTGACAAGAGTAATGAAGCTGTTGTATCTTTGTTGAATTGGTCAGCCAAAGAGACCGTTTACAAACTAATGTCGAAAGAAGGGGTTGATTTTCAAAAAGAGGTTTTCATCGCTCCTTTTGCTATCGACGACAACCAGTTGCTTGCGACAGAGAGTCATACGGACGCCAACAAACAGTTTATCATATATTTTGAGGTCACTGCTCAATATGTATTGACCTCAGGAGTCGCCCGATAATTCCGTGAACAAAATGCGGAGTTGGGATTAATAATAAAATCGAATAAAATGTCAGATAATATTCAAAACATCACAGACTTAACCGACAAAGAGTACAAATACGGCTTTGTCACCGACATAGAGACAGACGTCATCCCGAAAGGATTGAATGAAGATGTCATCCGCCTGATTTCGCTAAAGAAAGAGGAACCGGAATGGCTACTACAGTTCCGTCTCGATGCATACAACCATTGGCTTACGATGGATATGCCACACTGGCCTCATCTGAAAATTCCGGAAATCAGCTATCAGGAGATTGTCTATTTTGCGGCACCGAAGAAAAATGCACCGAAATCGTTGGATGAGGTCGATCCTGAATTACTGAAAACCTTTGATAAGCTCGGTATTTCGTTGAATGAACAAAAACAACTTTCGGGCATTGCCGTGGATGCAGTCATGGACAGTATTTCGGTAAAAACAACCTTCCGTGAAACCTTAGCTGAGCTGGGCATTATCTTCTGCTCGTTCAGCGAGGCTGTAAAAGATTATCCCGATCTTGTCAAGAAATATCTCGGTTCGGTGGTTTATTACCGTGATAACTATTTTGCGGCATTGAATTCGGCAGTTTTCAGCGACGGATCTTTCGTCTACATTCCCAAAGGAGTTCGTTGTCCCATGGAGTTATCTACCTATTTCCGTATCAACGCAAAAAATACGGGTCAGTTCGAACGCACGCTGATTGTGGCCGAGGACGACAGTTATGTCTCCTATCTCGAAGGCTGTACAGCTCCGATGCGCGATGAAAATCAGCTCCATGCCGCCATCGTTGAAATTTACATCCACGACCGGGCCGAAGTAAAATATTCCACCGTACAAAACTGGTACCCGGGCGATAAAAACGGGAAAGGCGGCATCTACAACTTTGTAACCAAACGTGCTCTTTGCAAGGGCGTTGCTTCCAAAGTTTCGTGGACTCAGGTAGAAACCGGTTCGGCCATTACTTGGAAATACCCCAGTTGCATCCTTGCAGGAGACAACTCATCCGGCGAATTTTATTCGGTTGCTGTCACCAACAACTACCAACAGGCCGACACCGGAACCAAGATGATTCACATTGGCAAAAACACCAAGAGCCATATTGTTTCCAAAGGTATTTCGGCAGGCAAAAGCCAGAACAGCTACCGTGGATTAGTTCGCGTTTCGCAGAAGGCCGAGAATGCCCGCAACTACTCGCAATGCGACAGCCTGCTGCTGGGCAGCGAATGCGGTGCCCATACCTTCCCCTACATGGAAGTAAACAACGACACGGCTCAGATAGAACACGAAGCTACCACCTCCAAAATCGGAGAAGATCAGATTTTCTACTGCAACCAGCGCGGCATCTCTACCGAAGATGCTATCGGATTGATTGTAAACGGATATGCAAAAGATGTCCTCAACAAATTGCCAATGGAGTTTGCAGTAGAAGCACAAAAACTGTTGCAAATTTCGCTGGAGGGTTCGGTAGGATAACTTTATAACGATCAGTGATTAGTGGTTAACTGTTAGTAGAACTTTTTCTTTCACTCAACAGGATTAAACAAAGAGAAAACATACCATTAACCACTTACAACCAACCACTTACAATGTACGGAACTCTTTACCTTATACCAACAACAATGGGAGAATGCGATCTGAACCGCGTTCTCCCTTCTTATAACGCGACCATAGTCAACGCACTGAAAAACTTCATCGTCGAAGATATCCGCACAGCTCGTCGCTTCCTCAAGAAGGTGAACCGCGAAATCGATATCGACTCGCTGACCTTTGCTACCCTCAACGAACAAACCCGCCTCACAGAATTCGGCGATCTGCTGAAACCCCTTCTAGAAGGGAAAGATGTTGGCGTAATCTCCGAAGCGGGCTGTCCGGCCATTGCCGATCCCGGAGCCGATGTAGTACGGTTAGCACAGGAGAAAGGCATCAAAGTTGTGCCTTTGGTAGGACCATCCTCTATTTTACTGTCTTTGATGGGTTCGGGATTCAACGGACAGAATTTTGCGTTTGTGGGCTATCTTCCCATCGAGCCTCACGAGAGAAGTAAAACATTGAAAAGTCTGGAGAAAAAAGTATTTGTTGAAAATCAAACTCAGATTTTCATCGAGACTCCATACCGAAACAATAAACTGGTGGAGGAGATCATCCACAATTGCTCTTCGCAAACCAAGTTGTGCATTGCCGCCGACATTACGCTCGAAACCGAATTGATCGTTACCAAAACGCTTGCGGCCTGGAAACATCAATTACCCGAGATACAAAAGAGACCAACCATTTTTCTGCTTGGGAAGTAAAACTACTATTTAAAATAGAAAAAGGCTACCTCAATTTTATTTTGAAACAGCCTTTTTAAATATTATAGTCCGTTTTTCTTAACGCCGGTGGCGACGTTTCGATGATTTATGGCTTTTCCCGGCTTTCGCCACATATTTTTTATATGCAGATGATTGAGACGAACGGGCATATTGGTAATCGAACGATTTTGTTTTTGAAATAACATAAATGTCGTTGATCGGCATATGATATGCAAAATCGAATAATTTTTCGGGATTGATCGCATTTCCTAAGTAACGGGTCTCGAAGTGAAGGTGAGGTCCGGTAGAACGTCCGGTACTACCACCCAATCCAAGAACATCTCCGGCACGGAGCGGTTGGTTTTCATGAACCAGAATCTTGGATAAGTGACCGTAAACAGTTTCCAGTCCATTATCGTGACGAATTACAACATAGTTCCCATATCCGCCGGCTTCATATCCGGTAATACGAACACGACCATTGAACGCTGCATGAACAGGATCTCCCACATTCAGTTTCAAGTCGGTTCCGTAGTGAAAGCGATATTTACGCATTCCAAAATGAGAAGTGACGTAGGTTGCAACTGGAGGTACATACTGCGAAAGATTAATCCGAACAGAATCGGGTAATTTCGAAATCGGCGTCATGTACGGATTGATACGTCGGTTGGTCCAGGTTTCATAAACTCCACTGGCCGGTATTCTTGTGTCTTCTTCCGTAGCATACGGATCTTCTTCTTGTTGCATTTTTTGCAACATCAACGAATTGAGCGCGTTGATTTGACGTTGTACGTCATCTACTGCGGCTATTTCTTTATGGAACACGTGCCTCGCTTTGACTCGTTTCTTTGCTGAAACGCTTTCTGTTGCCAAACTGCACATAAATAGCCATACAAGGGTGAATAAGAATGCTTTCTTCATACTTGTTTGGTTTATTGGTTAGTAAGTTCGTCGGCAGTATACAATACTGGAGTAACTGTCAACTGATACGCAAAAATTTCTTCAGGTTGAAAAAAACGGTTGATTTCCGTTTGGGCTGATTCTATTGAATCGGATGCATGAATAATATTTTCCAGCCTACTCATGCTATAGTCTCCGCGAATTGTTCCGGGGGCGGCATCACGCCCAATGGTTACTCCGGCCATTTGCCGAACAACACGAACACTATCTTTGCCCTCAATAATGCCAATTATAACCGGAGTTCTCTTCATCGACGCTTTGATGGAAGGGAAAAATGGCTTGTCTGCCAAATGGGAATAATGTTGAACCAGTAACTCGTCTGTAAGCTGCATCATTTTAAGTCCGGTGAAGTAGAGTCCTTTTTTTTCAAAACGACTGATTATTTCGCCAACAATGCATCTTTCTATAGTGCTTGGTTTCAATATTATAAGTGTCTTCTCCATGGCTAATTAAGTGGCTATTGCACTAATTTCATGTCAAAGTAACAAATAATAATCGACAAATCCAAACTTTTAAAACTGTATTTAGCTGATTTTTTTCCAGTCCACCGCTTCTTTTTGTTTTTTTTGTAATTGTTTAGTAAGTACAAAATGTTCCGGATGCTGAAGTAGCGGATCGTGGTCGAGCAGATCGTTGGCGACGTTGCGGGCAAATTGCAACATTTGCGAATCATGTGCTAAGTCTGCGATTTTCAGATTGAAAGGTAGTCCGCTTTGCTGGGTTCCTTCGATGTCGCCGGGGCCCCGCATCTTCAAATCGGCTTCGGCAATCTCGAATCCGTCGTTGGTGCGGGTCATAATTTCCATTCGTTTGCGCGTTTCCTTGCCCAACTCAAAAGGAGTGAGCAGGATACAGTAGGATTGATCGGCTCCCCGCCCTACCCGTCCGCGCAGCTGGTGTAGCTGCGACAGTCCGAACCGTTGCGCGCTCTCGATGATCATCACCGAGGCATTCGGTACGTTCACTCCCACCTCAATAACAGTGGTGGCGACCATAATTTGTGTCTCGCCGGAGGCAAACCGTCGCATCGCTTCGTCCTTTTCTGCCGGTTTGAGTTTGCCGTGCACCATGCTGAGTTTGTAGTCGGGAAATACCTCCTTCAATTGACCAAATCCCTCGGTGAGGTTTTGAAAATCGAGATTCTCTGACTCCTCAATCAGCGGATAGACAATATAAATTTGTCTGCCTTCGTCAATCTCTTTGCGGATGAAGCGGTAGACGGAGTTTCGTTTGTTTTCATAATAGTGGTAGGTCTGGATCGGTTTCCGTCCGGGTGGCAATTCGTCGATTACCGATACCTCCAGATCGCCATAGATGGTCATGGCCAACGTGCGGGGAATAGGTGTGGCCGTCATAACCAGGATGTGCGGAGCCTGATCGTTTTTGGCCCAGAGCTTAGCGCGCTGGGCGACTCCGAAGCGGTGTTGCTCGTCGATGACCACCAATCCGAGGTTGTTGAACTGCACGTTGTCTTCCAACAGTGCGTGCGTACCTATCAGAATGTGTAGGCTGCCCGACTGTAACTGCTCATGGAGTTGTCCCCGTTCTTTTTTCTTAGTGGAGCCGGTGAGCAGCCCCACATTCAGATTCATCTCCGAAAGAAATGCCAAAATAGTTTCGTAGTGTTGAGTGGCTAATATCTCGGTGGGAGCCATGATACATGCCTGAAACCCGTTGTCGATGGCCAGCAACATCACCATCAGGGCAACTAATGTTTTGCCGCTTCCCACATCGCCCTGCAGCAAGCGGTTCATCTGTTTTCCACTTCCCACATCGGCGCGTATTTCGCGAATCACCTTTTTCTGTGCATTGGTCAGCTCGAAAGTGAGGTGTTGTTTGTAAAATTGGGTGAAAGCATCTCCCACGTGTTCGAACCGGAAGCCTCGGCTTTGTTGGTTGCGGATCTTGGCCGTTCGCAGCAGTGAAAGCTGAATGTAGAAGAGCTCTTCAAATTTGAGCCGCTGACGGGCCCGCGACAGCTGTGACGCACTCGAAGGAAAGTGGATGTTGACCAATGCTTCGTGCAGCGACATTAGTTTGAACTGGCTGACAAGGTAGCCCGGCAGTGTCTCGGGCACCTTTTCATGCAACGACGATATGAGGTTGAACATAATTTTCTGAATCGCTTTGGAATTCAGAAAATTGGTTTTCATCTTCTCCGTGGTGTTGTAGAACCCTTGCAGAACGATCTTTTGTTTCTCGTCGGCATCCTGAATTTTGTCGATCTCTGGATGGGCCATATTGATGCGCCCGTTGAAAAGAGAGGGTTTTCCGAATACGATGTACTCTTCGTTGACTTTGTATTGCCCGAGTACATATTTGATGCCTTTGAACCATACCAACTCTATCGATCCGGTGTGATCCGAAAACAGAGCCGTCAGCCGCTGTGCATGTCCGGTGCCGACGGTTTCAAAACGGGTGATTTTTCCTTTTAATTGTACGTACGCCGTATCGCTTTGCAGTTCGCGAACGGTATAAAACTTGCTTCGGTCGATATATTTATAGGGAAAATAGTAGAGCAGATCCTCAAACGTGAAGATGTCGAGCTCTTTGTTGAGCAAGTCAGCTCGCTTCGGTCCTACGCCCGCCAGAAATTTCAACTCATTCGATGCAAGATTAATCATTTCCGAAAATGTATTGCTGCCGGGATATTAACGGTTGACCGTGTCGGATAGAAACACTTCTGCGATCCGAATGTCGGGTGGCGTGGTTATTTTGATGTTCTCGCGGTTTCCTTCTACAAGGTTTAATTCGGTGCCTAACGACTCCACGACCGTGGCATCGTCGGTAAATTGAGATTTGTAGGTCTGTTCGTAGGCACTCCTGAGAATGGCCGACTGAAATACCTGAGGCGTTTGTACCGCGAAGTAGCACGATCTGTCGACGGCAACACTACTGCCGCTCTCAACTTTGCGCAGGCTATCAACAAGGGGTACCACGGGAATTGCCGTGCCGTGATGTTCTGCCGTAGAAAAACAATTTTCGAGGGTCGCTCTGCTAACCAGCGGGCGTACTCCGTCGTGAACGGCAATGACACCCTCGCCACAAACGGCTGCAACTCCGTTTTTCACGGAATCGAAACGGGTATCGCCTCCTTTTACTATGGTGTGGGCGATTTGAAAATTGTGCTCACTGCAGAGTGCGTTCCAAAAATCGGTTTGAGCCGATGGCAACACCACGATGAGCTCAATAGCGAGATCATACGCATGGAATGCGGTGATGGTGTGCATCAAAAGAGGAGTACCCTGCAGCGAGATAAACTGTTTGGGCAGGTCGGCGTTCATTCTCTCTCCTTTGCCTCCGGCCACTATAATTGCATAACGTTTCACGGTTAGTCTGAATTTTAAACTGAGTATTCGGGTTATCTGGAGCGCTTGTTCTGGAAAAAGCGGGTCATTAATTCGGCGCATTCATCTTCCATAATACCACTCTCGACCACTGTTTTAGGGTGTAGCGCATTGCTGGCAAAGGTGTGGAATCCTCTTTTTTCGTCGGAGGCTCCGTAAACGATGCGTCCTATTTGTGCCCACGAAAGCGCTCCCGCGCACATCAAACACGGCTCTACCGTTACGTAAAGTGTGCATTCGGTAAGGTATTTACCTCCCAATGCATTGGCGGCTGCGGTGATGGCCAGCATTTCGGCATGAGCCGTCACGTCGTTGAGAGCCTCTGTCTGATTTCCGGAGCGAGCAATGATCTGATTTTGACACACAACGACAGCCCCGATTGGGATTTCTCCTTTGCTCTGAGCCTTTTTGGCTTCCGCAAGGGCTTGCTTCATAAAGTATTTATCGTCGAACATAGAAACAAAGATACTGATTTTTTGAAACGGAGAAGCCAAAACAGGCAAACTTTGAGCTCTATTGCCGGTATTCGATAAATTGTATTTGATTGGCTATAGCCTTTTATCGATAAAAAACTTACTTTTGTATTTCCTATATCAAACATATAAATATCGAATTGCTATGCAAACAATATCATCCCGAATAGATGTGTTGCGTCAAAAAATGGATGCAAAAGGAATAATGGCTACCATTATCCCGAGTACGGATCCTCATGCCAGTGAGTATGTGGCCGATTATTGGAAAGAACGTCAGTGGATTTCCGGATTTACCGGTTCGGCGGGCACCGTTGTGGTTACGAACAATAAGGCCGGCTTGTGGACCGATTCGCGTTATTTCTTGCAGGCCGGATTGCAACTGGAAGGTTCGGGTATCGATTTGTTTAAGGATGGGCTGCCCGATACTCCGTCAATAACAGCATGGTTGGGCGAGGTGTTGCCCGCAGGAAGCAGAGTAGGCATTAATCCGTTAGTGTTTTCGGTAAGTGCTGTCGAAAATTTGCAGAGCGAACTGGCAGAAACCGGACTTGTGTTGTCGACTGATGTCGATTTTATCAAAACCATGTGGACGGATCGACCCGCTTTGCCCGACGCTCCTGTGGATATCTATCCGTTGGAGTATGCCGGAAAGAGCGCAAAAGACAAAATTGCCGATATTCGAACAATATTAGAAAAAAAAGGTGCCGATTCATATCTGTTTACCGGACTGGATGAAATAGCCTGGATATTCAATATTCGTTGCTCGGATGTGGAGTACAACCCGGTGGTGATTGCATTCGGGGCGATTGACAAGCAGAAAGCGACGCTTTTTGTCAGCCCGCAGAAAATATCGCACAACGTAGCTGCTCTATTGGCTGACGAAGGCATCGAAGTGGCACCATACAATGCCGTTTTTGACTATATCGCCACATTGCATGTGCATTCGAAAGTGTTGCTCGATAAGGGCAAAACAAACTTTGCGCTCTATCAGGATATTCCTTCGCATTGCACGGTGGTGGGCATACAATCTCCCATTTTTTACGCGAAAAGCATCAAGAATGCCGTAGAACTGGCCGGAACCCGCAACGCGATGGTGAGAGATGGCGTGGCGTTGACCCGGTTCTTTATGTGGCTCGAAGCAAATGTTCCTTCCGGCACCCTGACGGAGCTGAGTATTGCGGAACAGCTGTGTAAGTTCCGTGCAGAACAGGCTCTTTTTAAAGGAGAGAGCTTCGGTACGATAGCCGGATATAAAGATCATGGGGCAATTGTTCACTACTCGGCGACAGCGGAGAGTAATGCGACGTTGCAGCCCGAAGGTCTGCTGCTGCTCGACTCGGGAGGCCAATACCTCGACGGAACGACCGATATTACACGTACAGTGGCTCTGGGACCTGTAACGACTGAAGAAAAAACCGATTTTACACTGGTACTGAAGGGTCATATTGCGTTAGGCAAAGCGAAATTCCCGCAGGGAACCCGTGGTTCTCAGCTCGACATTCTTGCCCGTAACAGTTTGTGGCAACGCGGCTGGAATTACGGTCACGGAACCGGTCACGGAGTGGGCCATTTCCTGTGTGTGCACGAAGGACCGCAGAGTATCCGCATGGACGAAAATGCGACGCAATTGGTACCCGGGATGATTATTTCGAACGAACCGGGGATGTATCGTGCCGGAAAACATGGAATCCGTTCCGAGAATCTGGTGACTGTGGTCGAAGCAGAAAAAACGGAATTCGGTCAGTTTTATGCCTTCGAGACATTGACTCTTTGCCCCTTCGACACATCCGTGCTCGATCTTTCGCTGCTGACTGCCGAAGAAAAAACGTGGATCAATCACTATCATCAGACGGTATATGAACGAATCAGCCCCTTGTTGAACGACGAGGAAAAAGCGTGGCTGAAGAAAAAATGTGCCGCGATTTAATTTGGCTGTATGAATGACGGCGGAGTTATCGAATTAAGGACGGCAATAGAGCCTTATATATCCTTGTCAGAAGAAGAGTGGATGCTGTTATCGTCGCGATTAGAAGTCAAATCGCTGCAAAAAGGATCACTCCTGTTGCATGAAGGAGAGGTGTGCCGTTTTCTGGCATTTCTCCGCTCCGGCACTGTTGTCTACTACTATCTTAACGACAGAGGCGAAGAGGTGACGACTGATTTTGCTTTTGAGAATCAATTCGTGACCGACAACAGGAGCCGTTTGAGTAATTCACCGTCACATTTGAATATCAAGGCAATAGAGCCTGTCGATCTGATTTTGCTACACGAGCCGGATTTAAATGAACTATACCGGCTCCTGCCTAAAATGGAGCGCGTGGGACGTATTCTGATTGAACAAGCTTATGTGCGGTTAGTCCAACTCAGCCTCGATTTGCAGATTTTGTCTGCCGAAGAGCGTTACCTGAAACTTACGCGAGAGTATCCGCAGGCGCTTCAACGGCTGCCTCTTTATCATATCGCGACCTATTTGGGTGTCGCGCCCAAATCGTTGAGCCGTATTCGGGGTAAATTATCGTAACCTTCGCATTTGGTAACATTTGCGGAGAAGAATCTCTTTTTTATAGCGGAACTTTGCAGCGTTAAATATCAAAGTTCAGTAACTATGAAAAAGAGATTTTTTTTGATTGCAGTTGTTTTTGTTTCGTCGTTCTCCCTTTTTGCGCAGAACGATTCAGTGAAGATTCAATCTCCGGCCAGATCGTGGAATGTAAAATCGGCGGTTGAGGTCGAGAGTCTGGTTCCTATGTTTATGACCGGTGGATTCCATTTTGGAGTCGGCTACCGGTTCGATAAGTTCCGTGTTCGCGTTAGTGTAATTAATGGCGGACATTATGATGCCGAGCAAGCCGGTATCAATAACTCTTCAGCCGATTTCAAACGTTATTACAAAACCTCTCCCGGTCTCTTTTTCGGGTATAACGTTTGGCGCAACCTCGAAGTCTACTCCTATCTCGAACTCCATACTTTTGAAATAGAGCAGAAAAGTACAGGCATTCGTAAAGACCTGCACAGCGCCGATACGGGACTGGGTATCAGTTATCAGTTTTTTGTCGGGAAGGTATTTTATATTCAACCGGGCCTACATCTCTATTTGAGGAGAGATAAAAGCGTCGATTTTGAAACCGCACGTTATACGATTCCGAGTGCCGATTTCTCTCCGGTATTGCGACTGGGAGCCCGTTTGTGGAGTAAATCGAAATGATGAACATGGTTCGGTTTCTACTTATGATCGGGGAAATTTTCATGTTGTTTTCGTGCAAAACCGGCATCGAAGCAAGAAGTCCATTGTCGGGTGATGCCGACGATATGCACAAAATAATTTATTATGCCACGTTGGCCGGAAGCTCGCATAACACACAACCGTGGAAAGTGGAAGTTCGGGGCGATCGTGAAATAAGGCTCTTTGCCGATACTGCACGGGTGCTGAATGTGGTCGACCCGACCAAACGGGAGTTGTACATTTCTCTCGGAGCGTTTATCGAAAATCTCGATCTGGCTGCCGGAAGTTTGGGGTACAAGACAGACATAGAGCTTACCCCGACTGCGGAATCAACCAATTGTGTGGCTGTCGTAACGCTGAAACGAGCTCACTCTTCCGGATTTGATCTGCGTTTGATTTCTGCCAGAAGAACGTTGCGTCTGCCCTTTCATACCGCCGATATACGTGCTGAAGAGGTAAAAAAAATAGTGACCGACGATAGTCAAACCGGTTTTTATGCCACTTCCACGCCGCAGGGTCGTTTTATTGCAGAACAAACGTTGTCGGCTTATCGGCAACAGGCGCAAAATCGTGCGGCGCAGGCCGAGTTTGCCCGTTGGGTACGTTTTTCCGATCGGGATATTCGTCTCCGGCAAGATGGAATTACAACAGCCGGAATGGAGATAAACGGAATCAAAGGGTTTGTGGTTCGGAATTTTTTCAAGCCGGCAGATGCGGAAAAAAGCAAGTTTGTGCAAGCCGGTATCCAAACGACGGAAAAGCAGGTTCGTAATTGTGGAGGCTGGCTGGTGTTGACAGGTGTCGACAACTCCATGCAAAGCTGGCTTGATGCCGGACGGCGGTATCAACGCATGAACATTGCGTGTACGGCTCTACGTATCGGTTTTCACCCGATGAATCAGCTTGTCGAAGAAGAGAATTACAAGCAGGTGATGCACGAAAAGTTGAGGCTGAAGAATGAAATTTTGTTTGTTGCCCGCATCGGTTATATGATTGAGATGCCAGCACCGGTCTCTCCCCGGCGGTCGGTCGATAGTGTTGCCGTTTTTTACCGGTAGACGATCTATCTTAAAGAATGTCAAACTTTTTACGGAAGGGCATACCTACCTCTTATATTTGTATCGTAAACGACAAAATCATTAACGATACAAATATGAATGCATCATTTTATCAATTTAGTGCCAGATTGCTTCGGGGTCAGGAAATCTCAATGAAAGAGTATGAAGGCAAAGTCGTGTTAGTGGTCAATACCGCCAGTAAATGTGGATTAACACCTCAATTTGAAGGACTAGAAGCTCTCTATCAAAAATATAAAGACCGAGGATTTGTCATTCTGGGCTTCCCATGCAATCAGTTTGCTCATCAGGAGCCGGGCAACGAAGACGATATTTCTCAGGTTTGTCACATGAATTATGGGGTTACCTTCCCGATGTTTGCCAAAGTGGATGTAAACGGAGAGAATGCTCATCCCATTTTCAAACATCTGACATCAGTCTTGAGAGGACTGTTTTACAATAAGATAAAATGGAATTTTACCAAATTCCTGATTGATTCCGAGGGGGCTCCAGTGAAACGTTTTGCTCCGATTACCAAGCCTGAACATTTGGAGAAAGAAATCGAGCGATTATTGCCCGCTGAAAAATAGCGCCCGCTGAGTTATACGTAGTTGAGTCCCAAGCTTGATACAGTATTATAAGTAAAAAAGCCTCTGAAAAATAATTATTTTTTTCAGAGGCTTTTCTGTGATCCAGCTGGGATTCGAACCCAGGACCCCATCCTTAAAAGGGATGTGCTCTACCAGCTGAGCTACTGGATCAAGGCCTTGATCTCTATATGTAATTTGAATTTTGTGATCCAGCTGGGATTCGAACCCAGGACCCCATCCTTAAAAGGGATGTGCTCTACCAGCTGAGCTACTGGATCAGGGCTTTTAGCCGTTGCAAAAAGCGGATGCAAAGATAGTGTCTTTTTTTGTAAACAACAAACTATACTCTGATTTTTGAGTTGTCAATCGTGTTGTTTTTTACAAAGAATTATAAGACAGAATATTACATCTATTATTGCACGAAGTTTTTAATTGTTTTGGCAAAATCGAGCATCTTTTCCGGGTCGGTTTCTAAAACATTTCCCACGACAACAGCATCGGCTCCCGCTTGTAATGCGCTCAAAATGTCTTCATTCGACCGTAATCCGCCTCCCACAATCAGCGGAACGGTAATCGATTTTTTGACACTCGAAATCATGGCGAAGGAAACGGGAGGGGTGGCTCCGCTACCGGCTTCGAGATAAATTAGTTTATTCCCAAGCAATTCGCCTGCTATGGCAGTGGCTGCAGCCAATTGTGGCTTTTGTCGCGGTATGGGCCGGGTGTTGCTGATGTACTCCACCGCTGTCGTATCGTTGCTTTCAACAAGAATGTATCCTGTCGAAATGGTTTCGATGCCCGATTGCTTAACGGCCGGAGCGATTACCACGTGCTGGCCGATCAGAAAATCCGAATTACGACCCGAAATAAGAGAGAGAAAAAGCAGGGCATCGGCTTCGGGCGTAAACTGTATGGCATTGCCGGGAAAAAGTACGGTGGGAATATGGCACTCCGTTTTTAACTGCTTTATCAAGCAGGCTGTCGATTCGCTGGTGAGGCTACCCCCGATAAACACCAGATCGGGCTCGGCTTTATTGAGCAGCGTGGCAAATTGATGGATACGGGCATCATCAGAACATTTATCGGGATCGATCAACACAATGAACAGTTTGTGTTTTTGTTTGACTGCTTCCAGTATGGAAAGATAGATTGGAGACTTCATAAAATAGGATTACGTAGCAAAGGTAAGAAAAAGAACGCTCTATTTCTTATGCAATTCGGCGAGATATTCCTGCTCCGGTTGGCCGGGTGTGGAAAAGAGAGTCGCGCTTCTACCCAATACTTTGAGATCCATGAGCGTCGTATAGCCGGAACGACAAAAAATACGGGGTGTTTCGAGCAGGTAAGTTTGCAGTTCACCACTCGAAATATCAGGAACCAGATCGATGTTTCCGATCGACCGGAGCGGCGCACGTAACCCCGGTTGTCCGGTAACAATCAAGGTCAATTCCGCGTCGTTTTTAAACCTTTCGATCATTGATTGTTCAAATAAAATGCGATGGGGTTCCGGTCCGGATATAAGGCAAAGATTTGTGTAGTTTTTTTTTGAAGCCGCTTTTTCACGCATTGGAAACCGGGACAACCATCCGATGAACCGGGCATTGGGAGGAAGCGGATATTTATGAGAAAGATCGCCCGAAAGGTTATCTGTCCCCTCAACGTCGGGAATCCAGCATTCGTCGTAATGACGGATAATCCATAAATGAATCCGGCGCAAAATCGGCTCCATCCATCGGTAAGGCGCTCTGATGAGCAGCTGGTGGGTGATGTAAATCGATTTTGTCTGTTTATTCCAGAGCCCGAAACGGTTATCGGAAATAACGGTTTGAATATTCTCCTGCCGGATAATCGTTTTCAGCCGACGGTGTTCACGCACGACGCCGGCAATAATTTTCGGCAGTTGCCGCATCATGGCAAACAGTTGCGAACCTGACGACGAATAACCGATTCGAAACCCCGGAAAGGCGATGGTTCCCATATCCGGGAATTCGTGTTGAAGCCAGCATAACGCGTCTCCATCGGCAGCGATAACCACACGGTAGCCTTTGGCGTGGTATTCTCTGATAACCGGAACACAACGGGTGGCATGCCCTAATCCCCAGTTGAGCGGGGCGATCAAAACCGACGGACGAGCCATGTTATTCGGTTAAAAAACGAATCATTCTTTCAACCGCGCTCCGGCATACCGGGCAAAACTCGGGATAGGAGTTCGTACGCATCCTGCAATCGAACGACGGACGGAACATGCCTTTGGTAATATAACCGCCTCCCTCAAAAACTCCCACTCTGTTTTTATACTGATCGACCGATGGTGTTGGCACAGGTGTACCCTTCGGCAAGTCGGCCTTCCACTTTGCATCGAACTTTACCAACGTTGTGATATTCGGTTCCCAGGGTTCTTGCTTGAGGTCGTACATACCGGCCAAAACATCTTGCTTTTCATAGAAATACTCATCGGCCAGCCCTCCGAACGAATGTCCGAACTCGTGCACAGACACTTGTGTGGTGTACTGATTGTCGGCCGTTACCAGCGTATAAAAATTATAGATACCACCACCACCATAGCGGGAGGTGTTTGCCAAAATATAAATGGCATCGTAAGGCGCCAGCGCAGCATAATCGTATACTTTTTTCACATTCAGGGTGGTGAGATACCGGGGTTCGTAGAAGGTATAAAAATTGGATCCGACAGCCGTATTTTTCCAAACGGAATCCTGCGGAACGGATACTCCCGAATCTTCTGAAGGTGCTGCAATGGCATACAAATTGATTCGCTCCCTATTCGAAGCAAAAGGTTCGTGTGTGCAGAGGTTTTTGAGCAGTTGTTGCGCGTCTTTATAAAACTTTTCCTGCTCCGCAGCGGTATACCCTTCGGCAATGACGGCAATATCGATCCCTTTGTCAGGCGTGGTGTTTTTACAAATTGTGTTGACCGGAACTTTCCGGGGGGCTCTTCTGTCGATCAGTTTATCGGAGGGTAATAAGTTGTAGCGAAATAACTCTTGCCATTGATCAAAGTCGGTTCTTTTCTCAATTAATAGCACAACACTCCTCTTCGGATAAGGGAACTGAATGGCTTGTTCAAAACTTTTACTGGTTGTGGCAGCTTCGGGAGTCGATTGCCATTCGCGAAAAAGCGCGCTGAAACCGTTGCAGTAAATCACTTTCTGAGTAAGACTGTCCAATACCCTAAACCGGAAATCACCCAGATTCAGATCGGTGTCCAGATGTTTGCGTCGGCCTCCCCAAAAGGGTTCTTGTTTGACACCATCGAGATAAACCGAGATTTGATGAGCGTTGCCGCAAAAATGAAAATCGATCCGGCAAGCCCTGTCTGTAAAAAAATCGGAATAGGAAGGGGCGGCAAAAATGGATGCACAGACTGAAATGACGAATAAAGACAGGGCGTACTTTAGCATAAATTTGAATATTGAGATAGAAATCGAATGCAAAATAAATCAAAATAAACAAAACTACGTCATAAAATCTCAAAAAGACTATATTTTGGGCGAAAAGTCGCCAGGTAGTAGCTAATAATGCGTATTTTTGCAGCCGTTATAAGCTGATTGAAGATAATGAAGAAGTTCGTTTTTGGCATTTTGTTTGGTTGCGTTGCAGCTCTTTCTTTTGCTCAGCAGCCTCTTGAAATAAGAGGTAATGTGCAGCAGGAAGTTTTACGTGTTAACATTGATTCTATTGCTCTTTCTACTTTGAACAAAGAAATTCCTGTCGCCGATAGCCTGATCTCAAAATCGCAAATTGATTATAAATTGCTCCCCGATCGTTCTTATTATGAAAGCAATCCGTTATTCGGAGATCTTATCTTTACCGGAATGAAACTCAGATTCAACCCTCCTTCGGCTCCGGTTGCGGCACAGATGCATAAGACATACGAAACGTATGGCAAAAAAGCCCTCTCCTATTTCACTCCTGTTTTTTTTGTGATGAGCAGAATGGATAGCCTGCGCGGTATGCAGCTGGAAACACTTATGGCTTCGAATCCACTTCGGATTAAAGACCATGTATGGAATCTTCCTGATCCGAGTCAGTTTGTTGTGAGGCATATTGCATCCCCAGGGCATAGAGATATGTATATCCGACGCAAATTCGATTTGGATAAACCCAAGAATATGAAGGTCAATGGGCTCGAGAAGGATCCTTGGTCTACCAAAGGAAGTTTGGCTATGCTGTTGTCTCAAAATTACACCTCCTCTAACTGGTATCAGGGAGGGAAAAGCAATCTGGCATCTCTGTTTGCTTTTGAGGCCAGTGCCAATTACGACGATCAAAAACGGATCCAGTGGGACAATTCAGTTTCGATCAAAACAGGCATTCAGAGTGAAAGTGCTGATACTTTGCGCCATTATTCGGTTACGGAAAATGAGATCCGGTTAAGCAGTAAGATTGGGTTAAAAGCTTACGAAAATTGGTATTACAGTCTCTCGGGCGAATTTACTACCTATTCGTTAACTTCTTATTCGGCGCTGAATTCAACTACCAAAGTCAACGGTTTTTTATCTCCTTTGAGGCTTGACCTTGGTATTGGTATGGATTACAAGTACAAGAAAAAATTGTCCGTATTGGTTACTCCTGTGTCGTATAAGTATATTTATTTTTCCGACACGATAAATTACAACAAGAAGAATTTTAATGTGCTTTCCGGTAAGCGGACGCTGAGTGAGCTGGGTAGCTTAGTGAAGGTGGAATATACCGGAAAACTATCAAGTACGGTTGATGTTTCCACCCGATTCTCGTTTTATACCAATTACCATAAAGTGGAAATCGATTGGGAGTCAACATTCGGATTTGAATTGAACCGCTATTTGGCGATTAAAACGATATTGCACCCTCGTTACGATACGGCCGTAATAGCCACCGGCGACAAGCATGCAAAGATTCAGATGAAAGAGTTGATGAGCTTTGGATTTACTTATAAGTTTAATAACATCAAGGCAAAGAAAAGGCCGCTCCACTGATCGAAACGTGACAGCACTGCTTGCCCATACTTTGACAGAGTTTCGCGAACAGCTTCTATCGGCAACTCAATGTCGTTTTTAGATTTTGAGTAAAATTTGTCGGCATAGCAAATGATCTGTTCTTCAATACTAACAGGCCTTAAATCGCGTAAGGGAAGCGGCAAATTATTCTCTTTTATATATTCTGCACTTAGCCCCGTTCCGGTGTGTCTTTCGCACACCAGTGCATGACGCGGTAGCCCTTCTGCTCTCAGAATATCGGCTCCCAAATACCCGTGTTCAATGTATTTATGATCGCCATAACACTCTATTTGCGGCGCATTAGTAAGGAAGATGCCGATGTCATGCAACATGGCAGCTTCTGCAATAAATTCGGTGTCGGCCTGTAACTCGGGGTGTCGGAGCGAGATTTCAACAGCTTTGTGTGTGACGGATTGGCTATGCTTAAGCAAAATAGCATATAATTGACTGTCTGTATTATAATATTTAGTCAGTATCGACAGTGGGCTCATTTTTTTATTGTATTTTTGATGGTCAAATATACTGAGAAATTCTTTTTAGGAGAAAATATTCGGCACATCTTTGAAAACAAATAGAAATTAAAACGATATGGGACACGGAACAATGAACTTAATGGAGGAGGCAATTTGGATTGGAGGTGCCATCATCATTACTTTTTTTGCTGTTAAAACATCTTCATGGTTACTGAAACGGGCATTTACCCGGGCGGCAACGAGGATGAAAATGGATCCGACCAACTATTCATTTCTGAAAAATACGATCAATTTTTTTGTAGTTGTAGCCGGTGTTTTATTTTTGTTCAATAAGATTCCGGAGTTTAAGCGCATTGGCTCTGCAATGTTGGCCGGAGCTGCCATTTTGACGGCAGCCATCGGTTTCGCGGCTCAACAATCGGTAGCCAATATTATCAGTGGCATCTTTATTATTCTTTTCAAACCCTTCCGAGTTGGCGATACGGTAATTTTGCCCGACGCCAACCGTGGTGTGGTGGAAGACATAACCTTGCGTCACACGGTTATTCGCGATCCAGAAAACAGGAGCATTATAGTCCCTAACACTACGATAAATTCATCTACGATTATCAATTCTACCTTTGCTGATCAACCGGTGTGTGCATTTATTGAGGTCGGTATCAGTTATGCTGCCGATATTGATAGAGCCATGGCGTTGATGCAAGACGAAGTGATAAAGCATCCGTTGCTGATCGATAACAGAAATAACGAACAGAAGGAGGCTGAGGTTTCGGTTGTAACTGTGAGGGTACTGGAGCTTGGCGATTTTGCCATTAAACTAAGGGCCTGGGCTTGGGCAGCGAACTCGGGGAATGCCTTTGTGATGAAATGCGATTTGTTGAAAGCGATAAAAGAACGGTTTGATAAAGCGGAAATAGAAATACCATATCCCTCTCAGAACGTTTGGATTAAACGAGATTGAAGTGGATATTTTGCTTACAGAGTGTGATTTATAAAGTAATATGAATAAAAGATTTAGATATTCGGATCTGATTTTGTGGCGGGAACAGCATGTTGCAGAAAGGCAGTTCGTCCTATTTTTGAGTTGTCTGGTAGGCTTATTTACCGGACTGGCTGCATTTATCTTAAAATTGTCCATTCATGGCATCCAGACACTCCTCACGCATCGGTTTTCACTGGAGTCGGCTAACTATTGGTATCTGATCTTACCGGTAATAGGTATTTTTATTTCTGGATGGTTTGTCCGAAACATAGTGAGGGATGATATCGGACATGGAGTCACTAAGATATTGTATGCTATTTCTCAACGGAAAGCAATTATTAAACTACATAATATTTGGAGTTCAGTGGTTGGTAGTGCCATCACTATCGGGTTTGGTGGCTCGGTAGGAGCCGAAGCTCCTGCTGTTTTAACCGGTTCGGCGATAGGATCCAATCTTGGAAAATTTTTCAAAATGAGCCAAAAAACGTTGATGTTGTTGGTAGGTTGCGGTGCTGCAGGCGCTATCAGCGGTATCTTTAAGGCTCCCATTGCCGGCGTGCTCTTTACGCTTGAGGTATTGATGCTTGATATGACGATGGCTTCGGTGGTTCCATTGATGATTTCATCTGTTACAGCTGCCTCGTTGACCTATTTCCTGTCTGGGTCTCAGTTTATGTTTCATTTTACGGTATCCTCTCCGTTTTCTATCGACAGAATTCCTTATTTGATTGTTCTAGGAATTGTTTGCGGGTTTGTTTCTTTATATTTTACCCGAGGCATGAATGCGTTGGAAAATATCTTTCGAAAGTTAAACACGCCTTATCGCAAGCTCGCTTTTGGCGGCGTAATGCTTAGCTTGCTAATCTTCTTGTTTCCCCCATTGTATGGAGAAGGTTACGATGTGATTAGCTCTCTTTTAGCAGGTAATTCGGAGACTTTGTTCGAAAAGAGTCTTTTCTATAATTTTCGCTTCAATACCTGGGCAATCATTCTTTATCTGATAGCTGTTATTTTCTTCAAAATCTTTGCCAGTACGGCAACCAATGGAGGTGGTGGCGTCGGTGGAGTTTTTGCACCCAGTTTGTTTGTAGGGTGCGTAACCGGTTATTTTGTCGCATTCGTATTGAATCATTTTTTGGGTTTCAATCTGCCGGTCGAGAATTTTGCATTTGCGGGTATGGCGGGAGTGATGTCGGCAGTGATGCATTCACCACTGACGGCTATCTTCCTGATCGCAGAACTGACTGGTGGCTATTCTTTGTTCATGACCCTGATGATTACATCTGTTATCGCATTTCTCACCATCATTATTTTCGAACCGCACAGCATTTATGCCATGCGACTTGCTAAAAAGGGGGAACTGTTGACACACAATAAAGATAAAGCCGTTCTGACTTTGCTCAAAATGGAAAACGTGATTGAAACGGATATGGATATTGTGCGACCGGATAACACGTTGGGCGATTTGGTGAAAGTAATCTCCAATTCAAATAGAAATGTTTATCCTGTAGTCGATTATAAAGGAAAACTATTGGGGATACTTCCCTTGAGTGAAGTGCGAAATATTATGTTTCGTCCTGAATTGTACCATCGCTTTAAAGTCAGCCAACTGATGATTTCTCCGCCGGCACTGCTCTCATCCAAAGATTCGATGGAGAAGGTGATGAGTGTGTTTGAAAGCACACAGGCATGGAACCTTCCGGTAGTTGATAATGGAAAATATATGGGTTTTGTCTCTAAAGCTAAAATATTTAATGCTTATCGTCGAGTGTTAGTCCACTTTTCCGACGAATAGGTTTCTTCGACTTTCCTATTTCAAACACAAACAATCTCATGCACCTGATTTGAGGATACTTCCCATTCTTTTCTACCCATTATGCTTTTATTTAGTGCAATCATTGCCGAAGAATTACACCTTCGTGAACAACAAGTAAAAAACACCATCGATTTACTTGACGAGGGGTCAACTATACCATTTATAAGCCGTTATCGAAAGGAACGCACCGGCTCGCTCAATGAGGTGCAAATTACCGCTATCAGAGAACGCTATGAAAAATTGTGCGAACTCGAAAAACGCAAACAAACCGTGTTGGCCTCTATCGGGGAACAAGAGAAACTGACCGACGATTTACGCAAGCGGATTGAGGATTGTTTGTCGATGACCGAGCTGGAAGATATTTATTTGCCATATAAACCCAAACGTCGTACCAGAGCTGAAATGGCTCGCGAAAAAGGGCTAGAGCCCCTAGCTAAACTGTTGATGCGGCAGGTTGACAACAATGTGAAAAACGCGGCATCAGCCTATGTGAAAGGAGAGGTAAAAGATGCTGACGATGCTTTAAAGGGAGCCCGCGATATTATTGCAGAATGGGTAAACGAAGACGAAACAGCACGACATGCGGTACGGTCGATTTTTGCCCGCGAAGCGGTCATCTCCTCGCGGGTAGTAAAAGGAAAAGAAACTGAAGGAGATAAGTATCGCGACTATTTTGAATCGGATGAACCGTTGAGACGGTGCACCTCTCACCGTTTGCTGGCAATGCGCCGGGGCGAAACAGAAGGTATTTTGCGGATTGCTATTCAGCCGGAAGAGGATCATTGCTTAGAACGATTGGACAGGCTCTTTGTGAAAAATCGTAATGCTGCCTCCGATCAGGTATCGATAGCTATTTCAGATAGTTATAAGCGGCTATTGAAGCCAAGTATTGAAACCGAGTTTGCGGCTTCGAGTAAAGAAACGGCAGATGCGGAAGCAATTCGCGTTTTTGCCGACAATCTCCACCAGTTGTTGCTTGCTGCTCCGCTTGGTTCGCAGAGAGTGATGGGCGTCGATCCAGGCTTCCGTACAGGATGTAAAATCGTATGCTTGAACGAACAGGGCGATTTATTGCATCATGATGTAATATATCCGCATCCTCCGCAGTATGAAGCCCCGAAAGCAGCAGAAAAAATAACCAAGTTGATTGCGCAGTTTCAAATACAAGCTGTAGCCATTGGTAATGGTACTGCCAGTCGCGAAACCGAGCAGTTTTTCCAAAATTACATCCCTCAGCAAATTCTACAAGTATTTGTTGTAAGCGAGAACGGAGCATCGGTTTATTCTGCATCAAAAATAGCCCGCGAAGAGTTTCCGGATAAGGATGTGACGGTGCGGGGTGCCGTATCGATTGCCCGACGTTTGATGGATCCGCTATCTGAATTGGTTAAAATTGATCCGAAAGCGATCGGTGTCGGCCAGTATCAGCATGATGTAAATCAGTCGGCTTTGAAAACGGCACTCGATCAAACGGTGGAAAATTGTGTGAATAAAGTAGGTGTACAGGTGAACACGGCGAGTAAATATCTGCTGACCTATATTTCGGGACTGGGACCGCAATTGGCTCAAAATATCTTGGATTATAGAACGGCTAACGGCGCTTTCAGATCGAGAAAAGAGTTGATGAAGGTGCCGAAAATGGGAGCAAAGACTTTTGAGCAAGCGGCCGGATTTTTACGGGTTGAAAATGCCGAAAATCCGCTCGATAACTCGGCTGTACATCCCGAAAGCTATTCGGTTGTGCAAAGAATGGCTAAAGATCTGAATTGCAAAGTAGACGATTTAATTGACAATCAAGAATTACGAAAAAGCATTGATATTCAGAAATATGTAACCGAAAAAACAGGATTGCCTACGTTGACCGATATTATGGAAGAGTTGGCAAAGCCGGGTCGTGATCCCCGACAAAAACTGGAAGCATTCGTATTCGATCCGACAATTAAGGTAATCGAAGATCTTAAAACGGGACAATTGGTGCCAGGCATCATAACGAATATTACCAATTTCGGAGCTTTTGTCGACATCGGAATTCATGAAAACGGATTGGTCCATGTTTCTCAGATTGCCAATAAGTATATCTGTAATCCGGCTGAAATACTTTCTTTGCATCAGCATGTTATGGTGAAAATTCTGGATGTAGACTTGATTCGAAAAAGGATTGCGCTTTCTATGAAAGAGATAGAATAGCAAAATAAACAGAACGATATTCCGTTCATTAATTTAAAGAACGTAGGCAAACGTATATTTTGCCGTATATTTGTGAAATATTAAACAGGATGACTATGAAAAAAACAATTGCTATTTTTTTAGTTTCATTTTGCGTTGTTGTTTTTGCTCAAGCTCAGGACAACGCCCTTGGTGTGCGTTTGACAAATGGAGCAGAAGTTTCTTTTCAACGCTCTTTGAATGATGTTAATCGTTTGGAATTCAATTTAGGATGGGGATGGAATACCACGGCTTTAACCGGATTTTACCAGTGGGTCAACCCCATAACCGAAGGATTCAAATGGTTTATTGGCCCGGGTGCCGGTTTGGGATTGTTTCATTCGAATACGGTGATCGGAATCGGAGGGACAGTTGGTATTGAGTACAATTTTGAAGTTCCGTTGCAGTTGTCCCTAGACTGGCGTCCAATGCTTAATTTTGGAAATGAGCACGATGGAAATTATAGTTCTGCCAATGTGGGCTTATCCATTAGATACAAATTTTAACTACAAAAAACAAATCTTCGAAGGGGAATTGTTGCTGGAATAATTCCTCTTCATTTTGTTTGTGATTCTGGAGTAAGCTTTTTCCGTCGGAGCATTTAGCACATATATCACTGTTTTATAGTTGCTTATAATTTTTGCATTTCTGATATTAAACAGACGTAATTTTTTTATTGAATGTTAAATGTATCTGGGGTTTGAAATTTGAAAATTTAACACATCGACCGAAATTCATTTCGGTTTTACCTGTAACTTTGTATGTTTATTTAGGGCAAATGAAAATTGACTAAAGCAAGCAGGTTTTTATCCTGATTTAAGGTCTGTTTATTCATTTGTTTTTCAGAATAAAGAAATAATTTAGAGAGAAATAAACTCTACTTTTGAAGCATGAAGGGATCGGTGCTTTCTTATAAAATATTTGGATTGCTGTTTGTACTGATGCTATCTTGTACAACAGTGATTGGTGCCGAATATCGTGGCGATCAGTCCATATCTCCCCTTATGCGTTTCTTACGAGGGCTTTTTTGGGGTGGCTCGGGTACTGCAACCCGTTTTGAGCATAGTTCTCAGGGAAAATCTTATCAATTTTCTTCGCTATCACTAGGATCGAGTAAAACCGGAGCCTCACTTTCCAGTGGGACATCTTCGCAGCAAGATATTTGGGCCGGATACGGACAAGATCTCACCAGTACCGTTTCAGCAATAAAAACAGGATCGACGAGAACAAGATCTTTGACGAGTTCTAATAATGGAACTATAGTCGCCAAATATTCATCTACAAACAGTTACATAAATCCATTGAGCGTATCCACAGTGGAATCTTTTACAGCTTCATCAGGATCATCGGGATCTTCCACTACCGATGTATCATCGGTTTCTATGCCATCCGTGTTGACTATGCAACGTGCTTCATCACAAATTACAATGGCTACTATGACAACGACCAATAGCAGTAGCACTCAAACACATGTTGATACCGACGGATTTGGAACTAATGGCACTGGTGCCACTGAACCTGAAATACAAACACCGGTTGGAGATGGTTCTTGGGTGTTGCTGTTCCTTGCTTCTTTGTATGTTTATCTGAAAAGAAAACGTTTCTTCGGTCAAGTCTTCCACACTTGACCTCCCACTTGCCCCCTTTCTACTTTTTTAGCGCATTCCTAATTTTTTGTTTGATTGATGCATTTTTATGCCCAAAAGCATGCTATGCACCTTTATGTTAATGTTTTTTGTGCTATTTTGAATCTTGAAACAACATTTTTAATCATTTGATTTTATAAAATAAGGAGGTATTTCTGTATTTTAGCAGCATTAATTTAGAAATCCATTTTGTTTTATGTATTGCTTGTAAAACGAGCTATTTACACTTCGCATTGCAAAAATATACATCTCAATATCATTAACCAAATTAATTCTTTATTTACCATTTTATGAAAAAGCTGTTTTTGTTGTTGGTCTCTTTGACCTTACCCATGTTAACATGGGCCAGCGAAGCTGACCTGAAGATCCCGAACCTCTCGCCGGCGCAAAATCACTTGTTGGTGTGGGGTTTTATTATTTGTATTCTGGGATTAGCCTTCGGTCTATTCCAGTTTCTCAAAGTAAAAAGGCTCAAGGCTCATAAATCGATGCTGGATGTTTCCGGTGTTATTTTTGAGACGTGTAAAACCTATCTTTTGCAGCAGGGCAAGTTTCTTATCTGGCTGTTTTTGATTATTGCCGCTTGCGTTACCTTCTATTTCGGATTTTTGCAAGACAAAGGATTCGGAGGGGTTGCCCTGATTTTAACCTGGACGGTAATCGGCATTCTGGGTTCGTACGGTGTGGCATGGTTCGGTATTCGAATGAATACGTTGGCTAACAGCCGCATGGCATTTGCTTCGCTCGAACGAAAACCGTTGAAATTACTTAATATCCCTTTGCATGCAGGTATGAGCATCGGTGTAGTTCTGGTTTGTGTAGAACTCATCATGATGCTTATCATTTTGATGTTGATGCCACGTGCATTGGCGGGCGCTTGCTTTATCGGTTTTGCCATTGGCGAATCGTTGGGCGCATCTGCATTGCGTATTGCCGGCGGTATTTTTACCAAGATTGCCGACATTGGCTCCGACCTGATGAAGGTGGTATTCAAAATCGGCGAAGACGATCCGCGTAACCCGGGTGTGATTGCAGACTGTACGGGCGATAATGCCGGCGACAGCGTTGGTCCTACTGCCGATGGTTTTGAAACATACGGCGTAACCGGTGTGGCTTTGGTCTCATTTATTGTACTGGCAGTTGGTTCACTCTCTGGCGATAAATTCTTGGCAAATCCCGATTGGCAGGCTACTTTCCTGACCTGGATTTTTGCCATGCGTATTTTGATGATTATTACTTCTGTCGTTTCGTTCTGGATAAATGGGGCTCTGAATAAAGTATTGTATAGTCAAAAAGAGGATTTGGATTTTGAAAAACCGTTGACAAATCTTGTTTGGATAACCTCTATTTTGAGTATCGTTGTAACTTTTGCAGCCAGCTATTTCCTTGTAGGACCGTCGTCCAATGTAGGAGCCATCAATCCTAATTTATGGGTGGTTTTATCCGTAATTATCAGTTGCGGTACACTGGGAGGCGCTTTGATTCCTGAGTTCACCAAACTGTTTACCAGTCCAAAATCCGCCCACGTACAGGAAGTGGTAAAATCGAGCAAAGAAGGCGGTGCCTCGTTGACGATTCTTTCCGGTTTTGTTGCCGGTAATTTTTCTGCTTTCTGGATGGGTATGGTATTTGTTCTGTTGATGCTGGTTGCGTATCTAGCCAGTACTTTCGGGCTCGATCAGTTTATGGTTTACTCATCCATTTTTGCATTCGGTTTGGTAGCATTCGGTTTGCTCGGCATGGGCCCGGTTACTATTGCCGTCGACAGCTACGGGCCGGTAACAGATAATGCACAATCTGTTTATGAACTTTCGTTGATCGAAGATGTACCTGATGTGGCCGCAGAAATTGAACGGGATTTCGGTTTCAAACCCGATTTTGAAAAAGCAAAATATTTTCTTGAAGCCAACGATGGCGCAGGAAATACCTTCAAAGCGACAGCGAAGCCGGTACTGATCGGTACTGCCGTGGTTGGAGCCACTACAATGATCTTCTCGTTGATTCTGGTTATAAAGAATGTATTGGGCGTTGCTCCCGAAACGATTCTGAATGTCCTCAATCCATGGACAATACTCGGATTTCTCTGCGGTGGAGCTGTTATTTACTGGTTTACAGGCGCATCTACTCAAGCCGTAACTACGGGAGCATATCGTGCCGTAGAATATATTAAACGCAACATCAATCTCGACCCTGATGCTCCTAAAAAGGCAGATGTCGGAAAATCGAAAGAGGTGGTGAAAATTTGTACTCAATATGCTCAACACGGGATGTGGAATATCTTCCCGGCTGTGTTCTGTTTTGCGCTAGCGTTTGCCTTCATCTCCGGCACCGAATCAAGCAGTTCGAGTCCATTTGCAGCAGCTTCGTTCTTTGTGAGCTACCTGATTGCCATTGCCGTATTCGGGTTGTATCAAGCCGTGTTTATGGCCAATGCCGGTGGTTGCTGGGACAATGCCAAGAAGGTGGTGGAAGTGGATCTGAAAGCCAAAGGCACTCCGTTGCACGATGCTACAATCGTGGGTGATACCGTAGGCGATCCCTTCAAAGACACCTCTTCGGTGGCTATGAACCCGATCATCAAATTTACCACGCTGTTTGGCTTGCTGGCTATGGAAATTGCCATCTCGGCAGCTTTCCGTCCAATAGCCCCTTACGTGGGCGGTGTATTTTTGCTGGTAGCTCTTTATTTTGTATGGCGTTCGTTTTACAAAATGAGAATTAAATAAGCAATATAGCTAGTCTATTTGACGGGCTGTTTCTTTATGGAAGCAGCCCGTTTGTGTATAAAAAAAGCAAGTCCGGATTCGAACTTGCTTTTATCGTACTGAGAGCTCATTTATTTCTCTTCTTTATCAATTACTGTCTTTTGATGTTTGAGTACCTTAGCATCCAGATAAAAAACAAGTTCTTCCATAATATTGTTGCAGTGGTCTCCGATGCGTTCTATCTTACGCAGCAATGTTACCACATTCAGGCTGTAAAGCACATCCCCGGGATGCGCGGTGATATGTTTCGCCAAAATCTGAATAGCATCTGCATAACAACCATCCACTTTATTGTCGATGGTAAACACAATGCCAGCCAGCGCGGTATTCTCCTCTTCAAGGGCAAGTTTGTCCTTCTCAAGCATTTCAATCACGCAACCAAACATATTCTCTATATCCAGCTCTTTAAGAAGTTCCAAATGCTGATCGTGTCCGTCGGTTTCGAGTACAAAGCGAGCAATACCGTCCGCAAAGTCACCAATGCGTTCAAGAGTTTTGTTAATTTTGAGGACGGAGAGAACGAAACGCAAGTCGATGGCTACGGGGCTGTAGAGCGCGATGTAATTCTCGCAATCGCTATCGATTTTTAGTTCAAAAGCATTGACCCGTTTTTCACGGCTCATCACTACGCGGGCTAACTCTTCGTCGCCGGTCAATAGAGAACTTTTAGCTTTCTCCAATTGCGACTGAACAAGTCTCCACATATCGGAGATCGCTTTTTTAAGTTCCAGCAATTCGGTTTCTGTATGTTTCATAAAAACAATTTGAAAATTTGAAAATTTGGGAATTTGAAAATTAAATCTGCTTCGACAATGAAAAATAAACTTCCTAATGCAGATTCAAAAGTCCCCTTGAGGGGGATTTAGGGGTCTATCATCCAAACCGTCCGGTGATATAGTTCTGTGTCTGCTCTTTATCCGGGTTAAGGAAGATTTTCTTCGTGTCGTTGAATTCGATCAGTTCGCCCAGCATAAAGAAGCCTGTTTTGTCGCTCACACGGGCAGCCTGCTGCATGTTGTGCGTCACAATTACCACGGTATAGTCATGCTTCAACTGGAAAATCAGTTCTTCAATCTTGGAGGTAGAGATCGGGTCGAGTGCGGAAGCTGGTTCGTCCATCAACAGTACCGAAGGCGAGATAGCCAATGCACGTGCGATACAAAGACGTTGTTGCTGTCCTCCTGAAAGTTCGAATGCCGATTTTTTCAGTTTATCTTTTACCTCTTCCCAGAGTGCTGCTTGTTTCAGTGATTTTTCAACGGTCTCGATAATGATCTTTTTATCGTTGACTCCATTGACACGGAGCCCGTAAGCCACGTTTTCAAAAATAGATTTTGGGAAAGGATTGGGTTTTTGAAATACCATACCGACGGTAGTTCTCAATTCATCTACCGACACACTCTTGTCGTATATATTTTGGTCTCCTACAATACATTCACCATCGAGATGAGTTCCGTCAATCAAGTCGTTCATGCGGTTGAAAAGACGGAGAAATGTCGATTTTCCACAACCGGACGGGCCAATGAATGCAGTTACCGAATTGGAATCGATCTGCATGTTGATGTCTTTCAATGCGTGAAAGTCACCGTAGAAGAAATTTACGTTCTTTGCTTCAAGTTTCATTATGTATATCTTGTAACTGTATATTTTTGACTATTTCAAACTCACATTCGCAACGATTACTTACTAAATCTCCTGCGTACAACATTGGCAAGCAGATTCATTATTAACACGATGGCAATAAGTACAATTGCCGTACCGTAAGCCATTGGGCGTGTTGCTTCCAAGTCGGTTCCGCTGGTAGCAATCACATACAAGTGATACGGGAGCGCCATCACCTGATCGAACACCGAAGTCGGAAGATGTGGCAAAAAATAGGCTGCTGCTGTGAAAAGAATCGGCGCCGTTTCGCCCGATACTCGCCCGATGGAGAGAATCAATCCCGTCATGACATTCGGGAATGCCGCAGGAAGTATCACTTTGCGAATGGTAGTCAGTTTGGTCGCTCCGAGGGCTAAACTTCCCTGACGATACGTATCCGGAATAGCTTTGAGTGCCTCTTCAGTGACACGAATTATAAGCGGCAGTGCCAATAATCCCAGTGTGAATGAACCGGCGAGTAATGAATCGCCGAAGTGAAGTTTGTTGACAAAAAGCGACATACCAAACAGACCGAATACAATGGAAGGAATGCCTCCCAGATTGTTGGTCATAACACGGATTACTCTCACGATATGTTTATTGGTCGCGTACTCGTTCATATAGATTCCCGACATTACTCCGATAGGGAACGCTACGATCATACTACCGATCACCAGATAGAATGTACCGACAATGGCCGGAAAAATCCCACCTTTAGTCATTCCGTCTTTAGGTGCCGTGGTGAGAAATTCCCAGTTGATAACGCCGATACCACGAATCACGATAAACCCGATAATGCAGAAAAGGATTCCGACAACCAGATAACTCATCAAACGGAAAAGTGTGAAGAACAGCGCTTGATTGGCTCTTTTTCCTGTAAATTTATTGTGTTGCATAATTCAATAGTCTTTATCCGTTGTTACTGAACTTTAGGCTCTTTGCGAATGATTTCGGCCCAGATGCTGATTCCGAGAGTCAGAACGAAAAGAATAGCCCCGAGCATAAATAGCGCTTGATATTGTACGCTTCCCATGGCCGATTCGCCCAGTTCGGCAGCAATGGTAGCCGGAATAGTGCGCACCGGCTCGGTCAACGAATGTGGCATAACGGCGGCATTACCTGTAACCATCAACACGGCCATGGTTTCGCCGATGGCGCGTCCGATACCCAGAACAATGGCAGCCAAAATACCCGACGATGCATAAGGAATTACCACTCGATAGATGGTTTGCCAGTGGGTGGCTCCGAGAGCCAAGCTCGATTCTTTCATGGCCAGCGGCGTGGTACGCATAGCATCTTCGGCCACAGTGATGATAGTTGGCAAAGCCATAATTGCGAGGACAATGGCACCTGCAAGTGCTGTTTCCCCGACGGGAAGATGAAAGATGCTCCGAATAAGAGGAACGATAACAATCAATCCGAAGAAGCCGTAAACGACAGATGGGATACCTGCCAAAAGTTCGATAAGCGGTTTTAATATTTTGCGGATGCGGCTGTTGGCGATTTCAGCCAGATAGATGGCAACCGCCATGCCGAACGGAAGTGCAATAAGGATAGCTGCAATGCTCACCCAAAGCGTTCCCAGAATAAGAGGAAGAACACCGAATTGTGCCGCTGGGGTGGCAGTGGGAAACCACTCTTTGCCACCGAAATATTCTTTCAGTGTAATGGTTTCGGCAGGAAGAACACGTCCCTGAAAGTTGATATTAATAAACTGTTCTGAAAAAAATGCCAAAGCGCCCGGTCTTGAAGCTATCGCCTCACTTAATTTTTGGGGCAAATGCTCAAAGTTAGCGCCAATTTCTTCTTCAGTGTATTGAGAGGCAATATCATCCATACGTAACGGTTCGATAGGAATGTCATTACCACCAACCTGTTTCCAGGAAGTGATATTACCATCGAAAATTTCTTTAATTTGCTTGGGTGTTAGGTTTTTGATTTTGTTGGAACGGTTCACACAAAGCACATATCCTTTCTCAACAGTGGATGATTTGAACAAACCCCAACCCTCTGTAAAAAGGAATATACTGATTAAAAGAATAACCAGAGTGGTTGTTCCGCCACTGAGACGGAGAGCCCATTCAACGAGAGTTTCTACGAAGCGATTTCTTTTTTTCTTAAACACTGGATAGAATTTTGAGATTTATATCGGACAAACGAATCCTATTGCAGAATGATAAAAAGAGTCCAACGTTGTCCCAAGGTTAAAATCCTTGATCAGAACAACATCGAACTCACACACAACAAGTTTATCTTATTTTATTTCCAGATAACCTACTTTTTCTACAATTGCCTGTCCTTCTGCCGAAAGAATGTAATTGATAAACGGTTTCACTCTGCCTTCCGATTTTGCTTCGTAGTAGAGGAACAACGGTCGAACTATAGGATATTTACCAGCTTTTGCATTTGCTTTTGTCGGTTGAACATATGTTCTGCCTCCGTCGTACGACACGTGGATCTCTTTTACGCTGCTGTTTGCATAAGCCATACCAACATATCCGATAGCACCTTTTGTCTGGCTTACCGATTGGATAATAGCACCGGTTGCAGGCATACTCAGAATTCCCGATTTGTAGTTCTTATTTTTCAATACATGTTCTTTGAAGAACTCATAGGTACCTGATGTTGTTTCGCGAGAATAAGCAACGATAGGAAGATCGGCACCGCCAACCTGTTTCCAGTTTGTAATTTTGCCGGTAAAAATACCTTCCAACTGTTCACGAGTAAGATTTGTTACTTTATTGGAAGGATTAACAACAACAGAGAGAGCATCTTTGGCCATTACTACTGATTTGACAGATTTACCCCCGTTTTGCATTTTCATCTTCTCATCGAATTTGATGCTACGAGAAGCCATGGCAAGATCGGTTGTTCCTTCGATCAAGGCTGCGAACCCAATCCCAGACCCTCCACCAGTTACGGTCACTTTGGTGCCGGCTTTTTTCATATACGATTCTGCTTCTTTCTGTACTAAAGGAAGACAGGTATCAGAACCTTTTACTTTTTGTGCGCTTACCATAGAGGCAAACATTGCTACGAGAGCGAACGAAATAAGAATACGTTTCATCTTAAAATAGTTTATAATTAAGCGTTTGTTAAGTGTCTGTTGAATTGTTGAAATATTGCTCTTCGCAAAAACCAAGAGGTTTGAAAAACAACCTCAAAGCTGAAAGAGTCGAAGAATAGTGCAATGTTACCCGGTATATTGATAATAAATTCTCCTATGTTTCTTGGAGCCTCCAGTTTTTTTCTGGCTTCGAATCTCCATGTAACGACCGGATTTTGTTGTAATACGAGTTCCATGCTGTCTCTGGTGTTGAGTTAAACTATAAATCTTTTTTGCCCCTTTTTATACCTGCTTAGCACTATCTTTTCAATTACAAAAGTAGGATCCGGTTGTTACGAAATTGTTACAGAGAAGTAAAGATATTGTTGCCGCTTGAAACTTAGTCGAGATTTATTTAGCAGGAAGAAAGAGTTGTAAGCTAACTCTTTCTTCCTCTGTGGTTTGCCGATCAGAACTTGAATTGGAGACGTACGGTAAATGCGTCATCCAACTGATCGCGTGAAAAATCAGAACTACGCGTTGTTGATGCTAGATTTGCCGATTTTTCATTCTTTACGTTTTCATAATACAGCTGTAAACGGAGCGCAGAATTGATGCGCCAGAGAGCACCTAAGCCCAAAGTTCCATATCTCAAGTCGGTTTTATTAGTCTTTACAGCTCCAGAAACCGTTGCCGTTGCTCCGATCTCATTGCCCTTCACCTTTGTATTCGGATCGTAACTGTCGTATTTCAATACCAGCGAAAATGGAGACTGACCTAGATCCTGTACCAGGATACCATACCAACCGTTCATTTTACGAATATAGGTATCTGTTGTCGGATTGGATGCTGCATTCGGACTACCGGTGCTACTGCTTGATCCCGGCTGTGTACCCCAAATATATTCGGCACGCAACTGAGTCATTCCCATTGTCGATTCGAAACTGAATTGTCCGTCTAGCCCGAAATATTCGCGTTTTGCATATTTGCTGAGGTTATTAGGGTCGCTGTTAAGCGTAAAACCGTTGCCCGATGTGGTGTATACGTTTGCAGTTCCCTGATAAACACCTCCATTGTAATAAGATGCTCCCAATCCCCATTTAGCAGTTGATCCGATTACTTTGCTCGCTGTAAGGTGTCCAATAAAGTCCTTGTGATTATTTGTTTCGGGATTGATAGCATTGCCGGCAAACCAGCCACCTTCAAATTTCAAAAAATTCCAAGAGGATGTTTTAGCCGCCTGCAAAATCAATTTGCCTCCAAGGTCTACCTCTTCAGGAAACAGAGTCTGAACAATTTTTGAACGTTCCGGAGATTCGAGCAACGATGAAGAGTAAGATATTTCGTTACCGAAAGGACGGTCGAACATACCGGCTTGTAACTGTAATGTTCCATTCCAAGGATCTTTCACGTTCAGATAGGCTTCCTTTAGCTGAACCACAGCCTGACTAACTCCGGTTGCATTCGATTTGTCTACAATATTTAGTTGGAATACTCCAGTTGCAATACCTCCATCGTCGTATGTAAATTTGATACGACCGCGACGTATACCAAAACGGTTGAATGCAGATTTATTATTATTTTCGGTAACATTACCCCCACCTACTTTTAAACCGGCGTCCTGCTGTCCCCATTGCCATTGAGGTTGTATATAACCGCTAATTTTGAGAGCGCTCAATTTGCTGATAGTTCCATCGTGAACTTCCACCTTTTGTTGAACTTGCTCAAGCGGAGTTGCTTCTTCTTCCTGCGCAAATGTCATAGACGACGTTGCAATTAAGGCTGAAATCAAAAGAATCTGTTTCTTCATAAGGATTAAGTGTTGGTTACAATTATTTGCTGCAAAGGTCGGCGGATCGTGTTACAAAACTATTACAGATCTATGAAGAAAAGGATAAACGTCAGGATGTAAAGATAATTCGGTTTGGGGATTTTGGTACTCGTATCGTTGTTATTAACAGTGTGGAGTGGTGCTACCTGCCTTTAAAAATCAAAAGCCGGACATTGTTCTTTACAATCAATGTCCGGCTTGCAGTTATTTATTTTAACACATTAGCGATTCTTTTTCCAACCACCCCGCTCTTTCTTTTCATGTTGGTATTTGCGTTTTTTTGCACCCTGGAATCCTTCGGGCTGAGCACGCTCCACCACCATTTTACGATCGAGACCCTTGATTTTATTCAGCGAGTTGATAACGATGTCGGCCGATTGTTCCTCTACTTCAATAAATGAGAAGTTTTGCAGAATATCTATCTTGCCAATCTCTACCCGGCGAGGTACGTTTTCGTTGATGATGTCAATGAAATGTGCAGGAAAAACGCCATCGGTTTTGCCATAGTTGACAAACAGACGGGCAAATCCGGCTCCGCCGGAACGTCTGTCACCACGTTCGCCTCTTTCACGTTTTCCACCACGTTCGTCCGGAATATCCAGTTCAGTCGCATCGCGATAATATTCGAACATGCGGTTGAACTCCAATGAAACCAGGCGTTTAATCAAGTCTTCTTTTGTAAGCCAGTCGAGTTTACGAAAAACGGATGGAAGCAGCTCTGCGATTTCTTCCTCGTTTACCTTTACTTTTTCAAGCTTGTCAGCCAGATTGATGATCTGCTTTTCGCAGATAGCCTTCCCCGTAGGAACAGTTCCTGCTTCGAACTGTTTTCCGATTTTCCGTTCGATGTCGCGCAGACGGTTTTTCTCTTTGCTATGGATGATGGCGATAGAGATGCCCGTTTTGCCTGCACGTCCTGTACGTCCGCTGCGATGATTGTATATATCGCTATCTTCCGGCAGTCCGTAGTTGATTATGTGTGTCAGATCATTCACATCAAGACCGCGTGCAGCCACATCAGTAGCTACCAGAATCTGGAGGTTGCGAATGCGGAACTTTTGCATCACAAGGTCGCGCTGTGGTTGCGACAAGTCTCCGTGAAGCGAGTCGGCATTATACCCGTCACGAATCAGTGCGTCGGCAATCTCCTGCGTCTCTTTACGGGTACGGCAGAAAACGATACCATAGATATTCGGATAAAAGTCAGCAATACGTTTCAGTGCCAGATATTTATCTTTGGCATGAACCATATAAAAACGATGTTTTACGTTATTGGTACTTTCGTTGCGGTTACCTACTACAATCTCTTGCGGATTGTTCATGTAGTTTTTGGCAATGCGGGCAATCTCGGGAGGCATGGTTGCCGAAAAAAGGAGTGTATTCTTCTCTTTCGGGACTTCGGCCAGAATAGCGTTGATGCTTTCGGTAAAGCCCATGTTGAGCATCTCATCGGCTTCGTCCATTACAACGTTGCGGATGGCATCCAATTTTACTGTTCCACGTTTCATCAGGTCGAGCAGACGTCCCGGAGTGGCAACAATAATATGCACTCCTTTGCGCAATGACCGAATCTGGCTTTCGATGCTGGAGCCTCCGTACACCGGAAGTACCTTCAGATCGTTAATATATTTGGAGTATTCCAATAAATCGTCGGCAATTTGCAAGCAAAGCTCACGGGTAGGGCAGAGAATCAACGTTTGGGGTTGTCGTAACTTAACGTCGGTCTTTTGAAGTACCGGAAGCCCGAATGCAGCTGTTTTGCCCGTTCCGGTTTGAGCCAATCCGACGACGTCATGCTCGTTGTTGAGTAAAACCGGAATTACTTTTTCCTGAATGGGCATCGGTTGCTCATAACCTAATTCGCTGATAGCTTTCAGTATGTCTTCTCTTATCCCTAATTCTTCAAATGTCATTTGTTCTAAATTAAAATTCAGGCAAAGGTACGCATATTATTCCAGATGGCGAGAGTATGAAGGTTAGGGTATGAGAAAGTTACGCAAATTGGCAAACTTTCATATTATCCATCTCTCATTTTCGTCTTCTAGAAAGAAAAGATCCCCGATAAGTACGCCTACCTAACGGGGAATCCAAGACCCAAAAAGTGAATAAGAAAAAAGAGAGTTTACCTATTAGCTTCTGCAAAGATAGATTCCCTTTGTTGCGAAAAAATAAAGACCAGATAAAGAATTTGTTGCGCGTCAGAATTTCAGTTACTTGTGCAACGAAAATTCAAACTCCAGACCACCTTCGTTTCTGTTTTTTACCGAGATGGTTCCTCTGTGCAATTCGACGGCATTCTTTACAATAGACAACCCCAAACCAGTACCTCCTGTTTTGCGTGAACGACCTTTATCTACCCGGTAGAACCGATCGAAGAGGAACGTCATGTGCTCGGGTGCAACGCCCACTCCGGTGTCTGAAAATGAGAAATAGTAACATTTTGCATCTTCTTTGGTTAGCACCAGATTTATTTTTATGTTTTCACCGGCATAGGCAACAGCATTGTCAATCAAATTTCTAAAAATAGAATATAACAAGATGGAGTTGGCTTTAAGCCAAATGTCTCCACCAAAAGAGGTATAGACCTCAATGTTTTTTTCTTTCAATTTAAGTTCTACATCATCCAGTACGGTTTCTACCACTTTGTTCAAGAGAACAGGCTCCATTTGTACCGACTGCGGCGCTTCATTCATCTGGTTCAACATCAAAATGTCTTGCAAAAGCGAATTGAGCCTCTCGGCTTGTGCATGGCTGCGTTCTATGAAAAAGCGTTGACGTTCGGGAGCAATGTCGGGATTGTCGTGCAATGTTTCCATGTAACCGATAATACTGCTGAGCGGAGTCTTCAGTTCGTGAGCAACCTGATGGGTAAGACGTCGACGAACGGTGGCATCATGCTCTATCTGCTCTCGATTCATTTTAACAGAGAATTTGTTTGAGACATAAAAGAGAACGGCTGCAATAATAAAGGTAAGTGCCAACCAGAAATAGAGAAATATATTGTCGGGACGCAACAACGAAGAGATATTTATATCGTAGGGCAAGGATGAACGGACATAACAATTGCCGAATTTGGTAGCATGATAGTAGTAACGCTTCTGGTTGCTATGCGACGTACGGATATCCGATCCAGTTCCGTTTAGGAGTGCCAGTTTTATCTCTTGACGCGAAAGATGATTTTCCATGTGAACCACATCTTGCACGGCATTGTCGTATACCACATTTCCTTTCAAATCGATAATGGTAACCCGCACATCGCTATGCGGAAATATGGCAATAAGCGAGTCGATGTGCGCCAGCGATCCATTTTTAGTTTCAAAATAGTTGTATACCATGTCATTGGTGTCACCTAGCACGGTGTTCAGCATATCGGCCTTGTATTGTTTCTCCCGGTTGTACTGGAAAGCCAGCACAGCGACGGAAAAAATAAGGAACAGCGGAATGTAATATCGAAATAACAATTTTTTCATGTCAGATAAATTGTGATTGAAATATATATTTAAAAGCGGTTATAGGAAGCAATATCCGTATCCGGAGCGGGTTACAATATTCTTTCCGTAAGGTTCAATCTTTTTTCGCAGACGTGTGATGTGAACATCTACCGTGCGATCGGTTACATATACATCTTCCGTCCACACTTGCGTCAGGATACTCTCTCGTGAAAAAACTTTGGTGGGGTTCTGAACAAACAGCGCGAGCAACTCAAACTCGGTTTTGGTAAGGTCGACCGCCTTACCCTCAATCGTTACCTGTTTGGCATTCAGGTCTATTTCGAGTGCTTCAAACTTGACAATATCTTTCTTTTGAGTGCCTGTTACGATGGAACGATTAAGTACGGCTTTAACACGGGCAGCTACCACTTTAATAGAAAACGGTTTGAGAATATAATCGTCGGCACCCGTATTGAATCCTGTCAGAACGTCATTCTCGGTGACACGAGCCGTGAGGAAGATGATGGGGATGTGCTTGGTCTCGGGTTTGGATTTTAGTAACTGAGCCAACTTAAATCCACTCATTTGTCCCATCATAACGTCAAGTAACAACAGGTTGTATTGAGACAGATTTTTGGTGAGTGCCTCTTCGGCCGAGTTGGCCACATCAACCGTATATCCTTCACTTTCGAGATTGAACTGCAGGATTTCGCACAGATCTGGTTCATCTTCTACGATTAGTAGTTTGTAACTTTTTTCCATTCACTTATAAGATAATTATCGTTACAAAAGTAATGATAATAATTGCGACTGATGTTAAGAATCCATTAAGAAAATAACTGTCGTTATGAAGCCGGTAAGAATGCTGCTAAAACAATAAAATTTGTACCTCAGCAAGATTCTTTATTATCTTTGCAGACCCAATATCCGTAGGTATTTTCGGCAAGTTTGGGTCAAACGTATAGTCTTCGCTTCAGAGCTGTTTTGAACGGACTATCGCTTTTGATTTGGTTAGTGGAATAGTACCGACGAGATGTCGTTTCTTTTTCAACACAAAAAAAGGTTGCCCCAAAGCAACCTTTTTCTTTTTGGTAAAATACTCAATTTATCGGAGCGCGAACTGAACAGGCAGCGTGTACTTAACACGTACAATTTCTCCCCGTTGTTTTCCGGGAATCCATTTAGGCATGTTATAAATTACCCGACAGGCTTCGGCATCAAGAAGAGGATCAACACTTCTCAACACTTTGACGCTACTTACCGATCCATCTTTTTCGACCACAAATTGACAGATAACTCTCCCCTGGGCACCTCTGCGTTGTGCATCAGCCGGATATTTAATGTTACGGGCAAGATATTCGCTGACGTTACCATCTGCAAAGTGAGGCAACTCTTCTACTACCGTAAATACTTCATTGTTTTCCGACGACGCTTTACTTGTGCCGCTATTATTGGCATAACCTACCACCACAATTTCGTTTTTAGTACTTTCCTGTTCTTCTTCAGAAGTCTGGGTGGTCTTTGCTTGAGTTTGTGTTTGTGTTTGTCGTTTTGGAGTTTTTTTTGTTTGTTGAATGTTTTGAGCCAACAGTTGAGATGGAACTGCAGCTGTTTTGAGCATAGATGGCGTGTCTTCAATAACTTTTGTTTGGGCAAAACCTGCCATAATGCAACATGCCAGTGGAACGACCACTAAGCTTTTCAAACTCGCAAGTTTGCTGGATTGTTTTTGTTTCATGATTTGGATACGTTTAAAGATTAATGGAAATGAGAAATGTAAACTAACGGGGCTCAATTGGTGATTGAGACTATATTTTATCAGGAGTTGAAAATATTGTTCTTTCAAATTCGTTTGCTGTAGCGTTTGCCGATCGGCAATAAACTCACAGTTTTCCTGTACAGCTTTGGAGTATAGCCAGACAACGGGATTGAAAAACTGTAAGATACAGATGAATCTTGCAAGCCATAAATCCAGATAATGAAGTTGTTTGGTGTGAGTATATTCGTGAGTAAGGATCAAACCAAGTTCATCGTCGGATGTGCTTTCCGGAATAAAGATGTATTTCCCGAATGAGAAGGGCGTCTGATGCGTTCGGGTGTAAATCAATCTACTGTCTCCGTTGCGTGTTCCTATCTCTTTCAGCAGCGGAATCAGGCTGATAGCTGTTTTTAGAACAAGGAACAGAATGCCGGCAACGTACAGTGCCGTGGTCGCTTTTTGAAGCATCTCCTCCCATGAGACCGGTTGTTGTATCTGAATGGCAGGCAGGGAGGTTACAATGGGTAAGTTGTCCGTTATTGGCGCACTGATGTGAACTGTGCGATAGATAACCATAAAAGGCATTACGACCGAGGCGAGCAATCCGAACAGCAGAAAGAAGCGGTTGAAGTTGGCGAACGTTTCCTTGCTGAGAAGGAGTCGATACACGGCATAAAAGGCGATCAGCCAAAGCGACGATTTGATTAGATAATCGAATAATGGATTCATGGTAAATTCGGTTTTAGTGTTCTACATTTTTTTTTATCTGGTTCAGCAATTCGTCCAGTTCACTCATCGATAAATCGTTTTCTTTGACAAAGAAAGAGGCCATCGATGCGAATGAACCGTTGAAATAGTTGTGAATCATCGAAGACATTTGTCTTTTTGTGTACTCCTCTTTTGCGATTTTCGGAAAATAGAGGTAGGTTCTTCCATACGCTTTGTGTTCGACGAATCCTTTTTGTTCCAGAATCCGGATTACCGTAGAGATCGTGTTGCGCGAAGGTTTCGGGTCGGAAAAGGCCTGGCGGACATCCTGCACAATGCCTTCGCCCAACGACCAGAGAATTTGCATAATTTGTTCTTCTGCTTTCGTAAGTTGTATCATGAGTGAATTATTTTTACACAAACATACGACTAAAAATATAGTCATCCCAAATTCAAAGCATTAAAAATGACTAAAAATATAGTCAATAAAAGCAAATAAAAAAGAGATGGCTTTGAACTGATTCAAAATCATCTCTTTAACCGATTGTTGTTTTAGCGGATATTTTTGTGCAAATAGCTTTGCCTTAGAATATCGGCAAGTGTTGTACAATAAAGTATCCGCCGACGATAAGCCATACGCACAAAATAAAAGCCAGCAAAAAGGGCTTGATGCCGGCTTCTTTGAATTGACGCAGGTGAGTTTCCATTCCGAGACCGGTCATTGCCATTGTCAGTAAGAAGGTGTCGATGTAGTTGATGACGCTAATCACTCCCTGCGGTAACAAATTGAACGAATTGAAGCCGATAACGGCTAAAAAACCGAATGCAAACCAGGGAATGGTAATTTTTGCATCCTGTGCGTTATCTCCATTCGCTTTTTGGGCTTTCCGTGCGACGATAAATGCAAATAGCAATAATACAGGAGCTAAAAAGATGACGCGGATCATCTTTACAATAATAGCAGAGCCGGCAATTACTTCACCCATCGGGTTGCTGGCTCCAACCACATGGGCCACTTCGTGAATCGTCGAGCCGGTGTAGAGGCCCCACTGTCGGTCGGTAAGGTGGAACAATCCGCTGCGAAACATAATAGGATACAGGAACATAGAAGTTGTACCGAAAATAACCACAGTGGAGACTGCAATTGCGGTTTTGTGGGCTTTGTTGTTCAATACCGATTCCATTCCCAATACGGCTGCGGCACCGCAAATGGCACTACCTGTGGAGGTTAATAAAGCCGTTTCGCTATCCATTTTCATGAATTTACCGAGCAACATGCCGATGCACAAAGTTCCGGTAATGATGATGAGGTCGAGCATGATTGCCTCTACGCCCACGGCCATAATATTTTGAAATGTGAGGCGAAATCCGTAAAGGATAATGGCAAGGCGTAAAATCTTTTTCGAGCTGAATTTAATACCGGGTTGCCACTCTGCCGGCATCTGTTTTTTGAGCGTATTCCCGTACATCATTCCCAGGATAATACCGATAATCAGCGGACTGAATGAAATATATTTCATCGCGCTCGACTCGGAAATGTAAAATGCGGCGCAGGCGAATAGCGCGACGAACAGAATGCCGTGGATGAGATGTAATCTTTGATTGTTTAGAAACATAATGATCTGCTTTTAGTAATCTGTGTTCTGTGTGGAAGGGCTGGATACAAAGACAAACCGGCCTTCGTTCCGACTCTTTTTTACGGCGCAAAGGTAGTGACGAACAATAATAAAATAAAATAGTATTTTGTTCTTTTCGATTACTAAAAGTTATAATGAAGCATGAATGAAGAGAATGTTTCCTGGGTATGCAGGGTGGGTCCCTGCCGTTCTGCCATGCGGAATGAACGGGTGATGGCGAGATTTTTGACGGTTAGCGCCGTTAGTAGGCCGAATTGAAGCTCTTTTCCAATAGCGCGTTCGGAGATGAAGGCGATGCCGTCGTAGACGGTCAGGAAGTTTTTGATGGCTTCGGTGGCACCGAGTGTGGCTACAATGTTGAGCTGTTCGGGGTGGAGGCCTGCGTTGAGGAACGCTTGCATCAGTGTTTGCAGGGTGCCAGATCCCTGTTCCCGTACAATCAGAGGCGCCGCTGCAAGGTCATTGACGGTTAACGATTTTTTTCGCGCGTAGAGAGAGCCCGATCCGGCAACGGCAACGAGATTGTCTTGCATGAAGGGCGTGTACCGGAGATTAGGCGCTCCACTACTATTCTCTACCAGCGCAATATCGATGTTGTTTTCTGTCAGCAGATTTTCCATTTGCTGTGAATTGCCGGAAACCATGTGGAGTGTTATTTTGGGGTAGCGTTTCCGGAATGCAGCCAACAGTGCCGGTACTACATATTGCGCAATGGTAGAGCTTGCACCCAGTCGCAGAGTTCCTTCGCTCTCGCCTTTGAGCGTGCTGAGCTCGTAATTCAACTCATTATACATGTTGTCGATGGTGCGCAAACGGTTATACATGATTTCGCCGGCCTGAGTCAGGAAAATTCGGTTACCTTTGCGGGTAAACAGAGCGATGCCGCTCTTGCTCTCCAACTCGTGGATATGTTTCGTTACGGCCGGTTGTGATATAAAGAGGCTTTCGGCGGCTTTGGTAAAGTTGAGATTCTCGGCCACTGCCATGAAGACTTGTTCGCGATAATCCATCGGAAAATGTTTTAATTGAACGTGGTTGAGTACGTTTATTTTGTTGACAAAAATACAACTTTTGCATCAGGATTTTATTTGTTATTTTTGTAGCTTAAAACCGACGAGTAAAATGAGAAAGCTATTCATCGTATCTATTTGTCTGCTATCCTTTGTATTGTCCTTTGGCACAGTGTTTGCTGCTAATTTTACTGTTACAATCGATGCCGGGCATGGAGGAAAAGACCCCGGAGCGATAGGCTCATTTGCAAAAGAGAAGAGCATTAATCTGGCGGTAGCTCTGAAGGTTGGGAAGCTGATCGAGAGCCGGTATGCCGATGTGAGGGTGGTTTATACCCGTAAAACAGATGTTTTTATTCCGCTGGAAGAGCGTGCTTCCATAGCCAACAATGCGCACTCGAATCTGTTCTTGTGCATTCACACCAACTCGTCGCCCAGTCCGGCGGCTTCGGGTGCCGAAACCTATACGTTGGGTTTGGCCAAAACGCAGGCGAACATGAATGTGGCTCGTCGGGAGAATGCGGTAATTTTGTTGGAGGATAATTATAAACAGAAATATCAGGGATTTAATCCGAACTCGACGGATTCGTATATCATGTTCGAGTACATGCAGGACAAATATATCGATCGAAGCGTGCAATTTGCCTCCGATATTCAGACTCAGTTTTCGCAAAAGGCCAATCGTGCCGATCGGGGAGTACGTCAGGCCGGTTTTTGGGTGTTGCACCGTACGTCGATGCCGGCTGTGCTGGTTGAGGTGGGTTATATCTCGAACCAGAGTGAGGAGGAGTTTATTACCTCTGAGAACGGACAACAACGGTTAGCCGAATCGATTGTGGCGGCTTTCGGAAAATTCAAACATGAACATGACCGGCGTTCGGGGAAAATGAGTGTTGCTGCGGCTAAGGAGGATACTGTTTCGGAAAAGCATTCGTCAAAACAAGACTCGATCCGGCCGGGAACAACGAGGCAAGAGCCTGAGAAGCAAAAAAAACGGAAGAAAACTCAACCGATAGTCGCAGATGCTCCACAACCCGAAGATCAGTCAAAGAGTGGGGTTGATGCAGATGCGCTAACATTTAGAGTGCAGTTTTTCATCTCTCCTACTAAACTTCGAAAAAATAGTTCTAAATTAAAAGGAATTACGGATGCGACCTTCTATCGGGAACAAAACATGTATAAATACACCACAGCAGAGTCGGTTGATTACAATCGGGTGGTAAACTCATTCAAGCAAATTCTCAAATCTTTCCCCGATGCATTTATTGTTGCATTTAAGGGAGATCAAAAGATTCCTTTGCAGGATGCCATTAAGCAGTGGAAGAAAAAACGATAAACACTATCTTATGAATAAAGATTTTTTAGCAAAGAGTAGGGAGGTTCGCATCGGCTTGGTGGTAGCGATAGCTATCGGCCTGCTTTTCTTCGGCCTGAACTATTTGAAAGGGATCAACATTTTTTCTCCGACAAATTATTATATCGCTATTTACAAAAACGTAGATGGATTGGTGCCTTCCAATGCAGTTTATATTAAAGGCTATAAAGTAGGGCAAGTCGATAAAATCGTGTACGATTTCAGCCGCGATAGCTCTTTTATGGTCTATCTCACTATCAATAAAGATTTGAAGCTTCCTAAAGGAACGCGTGCTGAACTGGCCGACGAAGGTCTGGTGGGAGGTAAGCAACTCAATCTGGTTTTGGGGTCGGTTTCCGGCACCTATTATCACTCGGGCGATCTTATTGAATCGGCGGTGCCAGCTACGCTGATGGAAACGATTAAAACCGGGGTGTTGCCCAATCTGGAGAAGATCGTGCCCAAGCTCGATTCGCTGATTACCAACTTGAACAAGGTAGCATCCGATCCGGCAATTGGCAAAAGTCTGGCATCCATACAACGAACGACTTCCAATCTGGACGAAACTTCCGCTCAATTGAAATCGATGATGCACAAAGATGTGCCTCAAATCCTGACTAAAGTAAACAAAATGGCAGATAACTTTGAGTCGGTGAGCAGCAATCTGCGCACTATCGATTTTGCATCTACTATTGCCAGCGTGAATCAAACGTTGGCAAACTTAGCCAGTGCAACCAACAAACTGAACAGCAAAGAGGGAACGCTAGGGCTATTGCTTAACGATAAAACATTGTACGTCAACCTGTCGAATATGACCGGCAGTGCCAACGACCTGATGGTCGACCTGAAGGCTCATCCGAAACGTTACGTACACTTCTCCGTTTTCGGAAAGAAAGATAAATAATTTGCCAATTATCCAATATGCCGGTATGCCAATTCGATTGGTAAATTGGCATATTTGCACATTAAAGAATTGAACAACATGGATTTTCAAACATTAAATCTCAATAATCCGGCACCGGCACAACCTGTGACCGGAACTGCCGAACAGGTACGATGCCTTATCATCGGTTCGGGACCTGCCGGATACACCGCAGCAATTTATGCCGGGCGTGCCAATCTGGCTCCGGTATTGTACGAAGGTATGCAACCCGGAGGTCAGTTGACGACGACCACCGAAGTAGAAAATTTTCCTGGCTATCCTTCCGGAGTCGACGGCAATCAGCTGATGGCCGACCTTCGCGAACAGGCGGGACGCTTCGGTGCCGATCTCCGTTATGGCACGGCTACGGCTGCCGATCTGTCGGCTTCTCCCTACAAAATTACTATCGACGGTGAAAAGGTGATCGAAGCCGAATCGGTGATTATTGCCACCGGCGCTTCGGCAAAATATCTCGGACTGCCCGACGAACAGAAATATGCCGGTTCGGGCGTGTCGGCCTGTGCAACCTGCGACGGTTTCTTCTACCGCAAAAAAGTGGTTGCCGTGGTGGGTGGTGGCGATACTGCCTGCGAAGAGGCGCTTTATCTTTCGCATCTGGCGGCAAAGGTCTACCTGATTGTGCGTAAACCGTTCCTTCGCGCATCCGTTATCATGCGTGATCGGGTGATGAATGCTCCCAACATCGAAGTGTTGTTCGAGCATGTTACCAAAGATCTGTTTGGCGAAGGCGTGGTGCAGGGTGCAACCTTGGTGAAAAAGCCCGGCACGGCCGAAGAAGAGGAGGTGAAGATTGCCATCGACGGCTTTTTCCTGGGTATCGGTCACCAGCCGAATACCGGTATTTTCAAAAAGTATCTTGAACTGGATGAAAACGGATATATCGTTACCTTGCCCGACTCGCCCGCGACTAAAATTCCGGGTGTGTTTGCCGCCGGCGATGTGGCCGATCCTGTCTACAAGCAGGCCATCACGGCAGCCGGCAGCGGTTGCAAAGCGGCGATTGAAGCTGAGCGATATCTCTCCAGTAAATAATTTACAAACGCCGGGTGATTTTCACTCGGCGTTTTTTTGTATCTTCGTTCCAACTCTATGGAAAATACGATATACGAAATAGGAATGGCGCTGAGTGGTGGTGGGATCAAAGCGATGGCACACCTTGGCGTACTTCAGGCAATGGAGGAGCACGGACTAAAACCCGGCATTCTGGCGGGGGTAAGTGCCGGTTCCATTGTGGGGGCGCTCTATGCCGACGGTCATGCACCCCGCGATATTGCGCTCTTTTTTCAGGAATCAAAATTCCTGCAACTGGCAAAGGTGGCGGTGCCCCGCAAAGGGTTTCTCTCATCGACGCGCTTTTACAGGGCCATCGGCGGAATGCTCCGGGCGCAGACTTTTGAGGAGTTGTCGATACCGTTAGTGATTAATGCTACCGATTTCTCCGAAGGCAAACCGGTCTATTTCAGTTCCGGTCCGTTGCTAAAAATTATCATTGCCTCATCGAGCATCCCCGTTGTAATGAATCCAGTAGAGATGGACGGCAAACAGTACGTGGATGGGGGCATTTTCTGCAACCTGCCGGCCCGGGTTATCCGCAGCCGTTGCCACAAACTTATCGGGGTACATGTCAATCCCATTACTACCGTCAAACCCCTCACTTCCATTATCGAAATAGCCGAACGAACCTATCATCTGACGGTGCAATCGAACACTGTAGAAGAGAAACAGGTATGCGATCTGGTGATTGAACCTGCTAAAGCTCGCGAATTCGGGATGTTCGACACCTCCAAAAGTACCCGCATCTTTGAAATCGGCTACGAAGCCGGTATGCGGGCTCTCGACAAACACGCAAAAAAATTGTTGAAATAGATATTGCGACACAATGAAGTCAGCAGATGATTATATTTCGAAGCCATTCAGCTCTGAATCTTTTCTTTGGTAGCGTATCTTGTCTTAGCTTTCTCTTACTAACGCACCTAACCTCTCCCGATCTTTGGTCACCACTTTTCCAATGGAGAGTAAAAGCGGAAAGAGTAGATATTTGGGAGGAATTTGGTCGCAAAATAAGGAGATACTATTCATTACAATGTTATAGACCTCCTTGGAAGGAACCAACGTTCAACGACCAAAAAGAATTAATAGAAGGTCACAACCAAAACAAGTTTCATACAAAAAGAGACTGTCTCAAAATTTCTATTTTGAGACAGTCTCTTTTTGTATGTTCTAAAAAACGATTATTCTTCTACTTTCGGAGCAATCAGTTTATAGCCTTTACCGTGGATATTGATAATTCCTACTTCAGGATCTTCTTTCAGAAGTTTACGCAGCTTGGTAATATACACATCCATGCTACGGGCATTGAAGTAGTTATCGTCGATCCAAATAGTACGTAATGCAAAGTTACGTTCTACCATTTCGTTCACATTGGCTGCCAACAGAGTCAACAGTTCAGTTTCTTTTGTAGTCAGCTTGATTTGCGAATCATCGAAAGAAAGAATCTGACGTTGTGTATCAAAAATATATTTGCCAAGAAGGTAAGTATCTTTTTCTTTTACCTTTTTGCCTTTTGTACGGCGAGTGATAGCTTCAATACGGAAGATAAGCTCTTCCATGCTGAATGGCTTCGAAATATAATCATCTGCACCCGCTTTGAATCCTTCGAGAATATCCTCTTTCATCGTTTTAGCTGTCAGGAAGATAATGGGCACATCGGATTGCAAATTACGAATATCTTTTGCAAGTTCAATACCGTCTTTCTTAGGCATCATCACATCAAGTACACAGATATCATACTTTTCTTTTGTAAAAGCCTTATAACCGGCTTCTCCGTCGGGAGCCAAATCGGTTGCATAACCCTTTGCCTGTAAATATTCCCGTAACAACATGCTCAGATTTTCATCATCTTCGCAAAGCAAGATTTTGGTCTTTTCATCCATAGTTAGTTTTGTTTTAGAGTTGGTAGTGTAATAATAAATTTAGTGCCTATATTTGGTTCGCTTTCTACTTTTATTAAACCGTGATGGGCATCCACAATTTGTTTGACATAAGCCAATCCCAATCCGAACCCCTTCACGTTATGAACATTCCCCGTCGGCACACGGAAAAATTTATCGAATATATGTTTCTGATATTCTTTTTTAATTCCTACCCCATTATCTTGAATTGAAATCATCAGATTCCCTTTTTCGTTCCAGGTTTTGACCGTGAGCACCAAATTGCTTGGTGTATACTTTACTGCATTATCCATCAAATTGTATAACACGTTGGTAAAGTGCGTTTCATCCACCAAAGCATAAGACTCATCTGCTTCCAGATCGGCAATCAACTGTCCGTGTTTAGCATGTACTTTCACCCAGAAATTTTCAAGAATCATATTCAACAAATCATTGATATCCCGTTCTGCCATCTTGAGATTGCCATTCCCTCGTTCAAAAGTCGACATCTGAAGTACTTTTTCGATATGGAAACTCAACCGTTTTGTTTCATCCACAATAACCCTCGTGTAATATTTCAACGTATCGGTTGTCTTCGACACCGCCGGATCTGCCAGCATCTGAGCCGCCAGCGAAATGGTCGAAACCGGAGTCTTAAGCTCATGGGTCATATTGCTCACAAAATCGTTCTTTATCTCATTCAACCTCCTCTGCCTGAATATCAACCAGATAGAAACAATGCACGATATTAATAGAATGAACGACAAGATAGCCCAAGGCAGCAGCAAAGTCAACGAATTACGGAACATATTCTTTTTGATCGGGAAACCGACTGCCACATAAGCCGATTTACCAGTCACCAGATCGTTCGGGAACAATTTCTGTGTATATTCATTCGCATGTACCACCGAAACACTATCGGCCGAACTGTTATAGACCTCATCGCCTTTCTTATCTATTAAACGAAAATAATAGGGCGTTATTACTTCATTATTGGCAAATTCTGCCTGCAGCAACGCAGTCAATTCATTTATGTTCACCCGCTGAGCTAACTCTTTAGCTGCAGCTTCTTTCATTCTGCGCCAAGCAACCGTCTCAACCAGTTTACGCGAATGAGTAAATGCCTGTGCCAAAAGACCTTGTCTGTATTTCGATGTTTCTTGAATCGAAGATGCCGGATTCGAAATTGAAACTGAAGGTTTTGATCCAAAAGATGCAGTGTCAATATTAATTCCTTCAGCTTCTCGGGAAGAATCCGTCAAGGCCGAAGTTGTCAGCCTCCCCAACTTGGCAATTTCTGCAGCTCCAAGCTCCTGATTCAAATATTTCGCAGCTTCCGACTCTTCCAAATCAAGCGCCACCTGATAAAGACTCCTTTTTACATTAGAATCAAACTGTTCTTCCATCAGCGCAGACATCTGCAACAGATAACGAAACTGGATAAACACCAATCCGACAAAAGCAATGCTCATTATAGCCAGGAGAATCCAAATCACTATTTTCTTCATAAATCCGCTATTTCTCCTTTAATCAACATTTATTTGTCAATATTATCTCTGACAAATTTAATGTAAAAGTGAAGGAATGATTTTTTATTAACATGATTTAACACGGCCGCATTTTAACATTTCAGGAAATGAGGGGCTATGATTTAACTTTTTAACCTGCCTTAATAGTTAAAAGGTCGAATGTGTGTTAATTTAGCCCCCTAGCTTTAACATTTGATCTTTTATTGTACCAATCAAATCTCATTTTGGAATGATTTTTGCTCTGTTTTTTCTTAAATCAGCTCGTTCTTCAGAAAAATTGCTGTGCAACTCTTTGATTTTCGAACAATTTCTTCAGGTGTACCGGTATCCATAATTTGTCCTCCGGCCTTACCCCCTTCCGGTCCCAAATCTATGATATAATCGGCAGATTTGATTACATCTGAGTTATGCTCGATTACAATTACGGTATTACCCCTATCTACTAAACGATTGAGAACACTTAATAGTACGCGTATATCTTCAAAATGCAAGCCGGTGGTCGGTTCGTCCAATATATAAACGGTATTTCCGGTATCCTTCTTTGCCAATTCGGCGGCGAGCTTGATACGTTGACTTTCACCGCCAGAAAGTGTAGATGATGGCTGCCCTACTTTAATATATCCAAGTCCAACATCTTGTAAAACATTCAATTTGTGCGAAATAGATGGTATTGCATCAAAGAATTCAACCGCTTGATTAATAGTCATATCCAGCACATCGGCAATCGATTTGCTCTTGTAGCGCACTTCCAATGTCTCCCGGTTGTAGCGTTTGCCATGGCACTCTTCACACGGAACGAGCACATCGGGCAAAAAATTCATTTCAATGGTTTTGTAACCATTGCCGCCACACGTCTCGCAACGGCCACCCGCAATATTGAACGAAAAACGGCCTGGTTTATAGCCTCTTATTTTAGCTTCCGGCAAGGTAACAAATAAATTACGAATATCCGAAAAAATACCGGTATAAGTAGCTGGATTCGAACGTGGCGTACGCCCAATCGGAGACTGATCGACTGCAATTACCTTGTCCACATACTCCAACCCTTTGATTGTTTTATAGGGCAACGGATCTTGTAAGGAATGATAAAACTGCTGACTGAGAATAGGATGCAACGTGTCGTTGATCAATGTAGATTTTCCGCTTCCGGAGACTCCCGTCACACAAATAAGCGTTCCCAGCGGAAACGAGACATCGACCCCTTTCAGGTTATTTCCCGAGGCACCTTTCAACGTCAGAATATTACCGTTTCCTTTTCTACGGTGAGCCGGCAGCTCTATTTTGCGTTTGCCGTTCAGATAATCGGAGGTCAGCGTGCTGCATTTCAACATCTCTCCCGGAGTTCCGGCAAAGACCAGCTCACCGCCATGACGACCAGCCCGGGGCCCAAGGTCGATAACATAATCGGCAGCCAGCATCATATCGCGATCGTGCTCAACGACAATAACCGAATTTCCGGTATCCCTCAGTTTTTTCAACGAATCGATCAATCGCTCGTTATCCCGCTGATGCAGACCGATACTCGGCTCATCCAGAATATAAAGTACGTTCACCAGCTGCGATCCGATTTGCGTTGCCAAACGAATACGCTGGCTTTCACCACCGGAAAGCGACATGGAATTACGGTTGAGCGATAAATAGCCCAATCCTACATCCAACAGAAAATGGAGACGCGAACGAATCTCTTTCAGAATTTCGGTTGCAATCGCTTTTTGTTTGACCGACAGAAACTCTTCCACCGAATTACACCACTCGTACAAATCACTGATGTCCATCGCGGCAAGTTCGGCTATCGTCTTGTCGTGAATCCGAAAATGACGCGCTTCCAAATTGAGGCGTGTGCCCTGACAATCGGGACAGACAACCGTTTTTACAAACTGAGAAGCCCATTTTTGTTCGGTTGCCGAAGCATCGCTATCGTTTTGCAAGGCAATATATTTGATAACGCCCTCGTAAGATGCGAAATAATTGGAAGCTCCGAGTGACCCGTTTTTGATATTCAGCGGTTCGTTCGTTCCGTTCAGAATCTCGTCCAGCGCCTCATCCGAAATATCGGCAATAGCTGTTTTTTCGTTAAATCCATATTTCTCGCCAATGGCATCTATTTGCCAGAATATCAACGAATTTTTATGTTTTCCCAACGGAACGATACCGCCCTGCGCAATGCTCAGGCTTCGATCCGGAATAATTTTGTCAATATCGATCTGATTGACATACCCGAGGCCTTTACATTTAGGACAGGCTCCCTGAGGCGAGTTGAACGAAAAGTTGTGTGGGGCCGGTTCGCTGTAAGAGATGCCGGAGGTGGGGCACATCAACTGACGGCTGAAGTGACGTATTTCGCCACTCGCATAATCGAGCAACATGATAGAGCCATTTCCCTGATGCATTCCGGTACCGATGGAAGATTTTAAACGTCTGTCATCGTCAGTAGAGACGAGCAACTTATCGATCACCAACTCGATATCGTGATTTTTGTATCTGTCGACCCGCATTCCGGGCAATATCTCTTTAATTTGACCATCGATACGCACATGCAGGTACCCTTTCTTGCGAACCTGTTCAAACAACTCTTTATAATGTCCTTTCCTGTTTCTCACCAAAGGGGCAAGAATATATGTTTTTTGACCATCGTAGTGTTTGAATATCAGTTTCAGAATCTCTTCGTCGGTATATTTCACCATCTTCTCGCCGCTTACATACGAGTAGGCCTCACCGGCACGGGCGAAAAGCAGACGGAAGAAGTCGTAAATTTCGGTCGTGGTTCCGACCGTAGAACGCGGATTTTTGTTGGTAGTCTTCTGTTCGATAGAGATTACCGGACTAAGCCCCGTAATATTGTCCACATCCGGACGCTCCAGATTACCCAGAAAATTACGTGCATAGGCCGAAAAAGTCTCAATATAACGACGTTGTCCTTCGGCAAAAAGCGTATCGAAAGCCAGCGAAGATTTGCCGCTGCCGCTCAGACCGGTAATCACCGTGAGCTTGTTGCGGGGTATGGTCACATCAATATTTTTCAGATTGTGTACGCGCGCACCATACACCTCAATCAACTCGTTTTCTTCTGTATCTTGCTGCATTACTAATAATTTTTCGATGTAGAACGACCGGTCTTCATCACCTTGCGGGCAACCGACCGGATAGCTGGCGAGTCGGTACTTTCCAGCAAATGAGAAACGCACAATTGGAGCTCCGGTAGCAAATCGGGTTCGCGGCGGCACACCCGAAGCAGATAATGCATACTCATTGCCTTAACCGCGATTGCCGAGCTTTCGGCCAGAATCCATTCGAAAGCTCCATTGATAAGTTTCACCGGCAACTCGTCGGGTAGATCGGCCCGAATCAACACACACAACATCAATCGGCGAATTCCCTCTTTTTCCGTCCGGATAGCAACATCGGTTATTGTATCCAATAGTCGCACTGGAAAAAGATCCGGATATTTTGCAAAGAGTTTTTCTATGCCCCAGGCTGCATGCCAGGCCGTTTGCACATTTTCAGATGTAATCAGATTGACCAGCTCTGGTAACCGTTGAGAATCGGCGGCGATCATTTCGACCAGAAAATCGATCTCTTTGCGGGAAAGCTTTTTAGACAAATAATCCTCAAACAGAACCATAACCTCTAATTACCAATATATTACACTCAGGGAAAGCATCTGCCACACCAGACATCCTTAAGGGCGAAGCCAATTTGCAAAAATAGCAAAAAAGAGTCAGAATGAGGGTCTCCTTCCGCGCAACATCTCATGCTTTCCGGGAGGTCCCGGCAAACGCTCCACAACGAATCCGGAAGCCTGCAACATGCGCCGGACAACCCCTTTTGCACAGTAAGTTACAAAAATACCATCCGGTCTCAGGCTACGAAAAAGACGATCAAAAATCTCCTGTTGCCATAAATCCGCCTGTTTGTTCGGAGCAAAAGCGTCGAAATAAATCAAATCGTATTCATTTTCACCCATCGGCATAGAGGCAAAGTCGGCCTCAATTTTGTGCAAACTCAGCCAATCGTTCAGTGCTACCGATGCATTCCATGCGGCTTGATGGAAATTGGCGAACAGCGTCTCTTCCCCGAATATCTTTCCGTAATTCAGCATCAGAGCCTGCTCCAATGCCAAAGGATAGAGATCCACCGAGGTATACCTGACTTTCCGACGTCTTTTTTCTGCTTCAATTGCCGTAAGTAGCGCATTCAGGCCTGTACCAAAACCCACCTCAAAAACGCAGGGTTGCTGTGCCTCGCACGCTTCAAATCCCGCTTTAATAAACACATGACGCGACTCTTGAATTGCCCCGTGCACCGAATGGTAATGTTCGTCTATTTCCGGCAGGTAAAGCGTGTGCGATCCATCTTCCGTCAGTTGAAAAAGTATCTCTGGCATAATGAATAATGTGATTTAACGAGCAAAATTAGCCATAATATTTTCAAGAAACGGAACGATTAAGGTTGTTAATAATTAGTTCTATATTTTTTTATCTTTATGACATAAAACTTGGGCTTGGAATCCGTATCTTTGTCACAGTTTTTGTGAGGTAAAATGCATATCGAAAATATCCCGCATAAACAAAAATAAGCAATCTATCAATCAGATAGTTAAATCAAAAATAATTTTTTCTTGATTACACCATTATTACACTATATTTTCTCATGAAACTTTTAGAACATATTGTTGCAGAAAAATTACTAAAGGTAAAAGCTGTAAAATTACAGCCGAACAATCCTTTTACGTGGGCCTCGGGTTGGAAATCGCCTATTTATTGCGACAATCGTAAGACACTCTCTTATCCTGAAATCAGAAATTTCATCAAAATAGAACTTGCACGTTTAGTGTGCGAACATTTCGGAGACGCTACTGCAATTGCCGGCGTTGCAACCGGAGCCATTGCGCAAGGGGCTATGGTTGCCGAAGAGCTCGGACTGCCGTTTGTTTACGTCCGCTCCAAACCGAAAGATCACGGACTTGAGAATCTGATCGAAGGTGATTTACGCCCTGGCAGTAAAGTGCTGGTAATCGAAGATCTCATCTCAACCGGAGGTAGCAGTCTGAAAGCCGTTGAAGCCATCCGTAACGACGGTAGCGAAGTAATTGGCATGTTGGCTATTTTTACCTACGGTTTCCCTATCGCCGAAAAACAATTCAAAGAAGCGAATGTCAACTGCATGACCTTGAGCAACTACGACGCTATTTTGAATGTGGCCCTTGCAACGGATTACATCGACGAAGCAGAAATTAAAACACTCCAAGAATGGCGCCATGATCCATCAAAATGGCATCCTCTTGCCCACAAATAATTAGATGGCAACATTTGAAAGTGCAGTAAAAAGAATCACTTCAAGCGAAGAAGCGATTTATGAAACTTTGTCCGATCTGAGAAATCTGGAACAGTCGAAACACCTGGTTTCCGAAAATACCATTCAGGATATCGAGTTCTACGAAGACAAATGTCATTTCACGGTAAACCCGATCGGTCAAATAGATCTATCCATCATTGATAAGCAACCCAACAAACTCATCAAACTGGGTGCAGACAATGCTCCGATTGATTTTCATGTCAACATTCATCTGAACAAAACATCCGACAACCAGACCAATTTGCATGTCAATGCCCAGGCCGATATTCCGCCCATGGTAAAACTTATGTTTGGCGGACGCATGCAACAGTTCGTCGATCAGTTTGCCGATGCATTGGCCGGCATTAATTATAAATAAACACACAACAATTTCCGACAGAAGAAAATGGCTCAGAAACTTTGGGACAAAGGCGTTACAACCGATCATGAAATAGAACGGTTCACCATCGGGCGCGATCAGGAGATGGATCTATACCTGGCTCAATACGACGTTTTAGGTTCGATGGCTCACATCACCATGCTCGAAAGTATCGGTCTGCTGGAGAAAGAAGAGCTGCAACTGCTTCTGAAGGAATTGAAAAACATCTACGAAATCATTCAAAAAGGCGATTTCGTTATCGAAGAGGGCATCGAAGATGTTCACTCGCAGGTAGAGCTGATGCTGACCCGCTCTCTGGGCGAAATGGGAAAGAAAATTCACAGCGGTCGCTCGCGCAACGATCAGGCGCTGCTCGACCTGAAGCTCTTCGCCCGTGCCGAAATAGAAAAAACCGTAGCAAAAGTGTGCGGTTTGTTCGATGTGTTGATTGCACAGAGCAACCGCTACAAAAACGTGCTAATGCCGGGTTACACACACCTGCAGATTGCCATGCCGTCATCGTTCGGCCTTTGGTTCGGCGCTTATGCCGAAAGCCTTGCCGACGACCTGCAGCTTTTGCTCTCTGCTTATAAAATTGCCAACCGCAACCCGCTTGGCTCGGCCGCCGGATACGGTTCGTCGTTCCCACTTAACCGCCAAATGACCACCGATCTGCTGGGATTCGACACCATGAACTACAACGTGGTGTATGCGCAAATGGGACGCGGAAAAATGGAACGGGTGGTAACCACCGCTCTGGCTTCGGTAGCTGCAACGCTTTCGAAACTGGCTTTCGATGCCTGCCTCTTTTCGAGCCAAAATTTCGGGTTTATCAAGTTACCCGATGCCTTTACCACCGGGTCGAGCATTATGCCGCACAAGAAAAACCCCGATGTTTTTGAGCTGACCCGTGCCAAATGCAATAAGATACAAGCAATTCCGCAGCAGATCACGATGATCGTCAACAACCTGCCGTCGGGCTATTTCCGCGATCTGCAAATTACCAAAGAGTGCTTCGTGCCTACGTTTGAGGAGTTGAACGATTGCCTCAACATGACCACCACGATGATGGAGAAAGTCACCATCAACGAGCATATCCTCGACGATTCGCGCTATGATTTGATATTCAGCGTTGAAACCGTCAACAAACTTGCCAGCGAAGGAATGCCGTTCCGTGATGCGTACAAGAAGGTAGGATTAGACATCGAAGCGGGCAATTTCCATCCGGAAAAAGAGATACACCACACACACGAAGGAAGCATCGGTAATCTTTGCAACGACGAAATCGTCGCTTACAAAGAGGATATTGTTAGCCAATTCAACTTTGACAAAGTGGATCGGGCGTACAACCAATTACTCTCCGTCAAATAAAATCACTCCATGCGCAACCGGAAGGCTCCGGAAGTTTTCGTATCGACAAAAGCAATACCCAGCGAGTCGCACTGCTGCTTCAACCGGGCACTGTACCATTTTGAAATGGAATTGTCGACCACGACCTGCTTCGGTTCCACAAACCGCAGCAATTTATCCATGGTAATGCGGGTTTTGTTGCCCACTATCAGGTAATCGACAGCCATTCTGCGATCCGAATATTTTCTGCGAAACAACGTGTCGTTTGTAATGAGGAAATGCTTTTCGCAAAAAGCCACCGCCCGCCGGTCAATGAATTGTTGTCGTTCAATCCCTTGCCGTATCCGATAACCCGACGACAACTGCTTCAGCTTCAACGAATCGGAAGTAACGGCAAAACTTTGATTGCCAGACGTAAACTGCACATGCGTATTTTTGTTGTCGGCCCACACCACCACCTCTTTCTGCTTTATCGACTGGAAATTACGCGCAAGATCATCGGTCAGAAAAAGAAACACACAGCCAAGAGCAAGCTGTAACAATAGATATTTTCGGGTGGCAAAATAGCCAGCCGCAAACAAAATAGCCAGCGAACAGACCCACAGTTGCCACTGATCGATCCACAAATTATAGGCCGCGCAGGGCAAATGTTCGATCCACCGGATAGCGCTGTTCATCCCCACAAGCATCCATTTCAACGCAAGAGCCACCCAACCGGCAATCACAGGCAACGGAGCCACCAGTAACAACGCCATGGCCGCATACATGATAAATCCCGAAAGCGGCACCACCACGATATTGCTCAGCCAGAAAAAGTTGGAAAACCGGTGAAAATAGAAGACACCCAATGCTGCCGTGCCAAGCTGCGCCGCCACCGACACGCAGGTCAACTCCCACAGCCACCGCAACGGTTTGAATTTGACATACCATAGTTTTTTGAACTTCGGCTCAAAATAGACGATGCTCAACACCGCAAGATAGCTTAATTGAAACCCTACATCGAACAGATAGCACGGATCGTAGAGCAGCATCACGAAGGCCGAAAAGAAGATGGTATTGTAGATTTGCGGCTTGCGCGAAACGACGTAACCCAAAGCGATGAGTGAGAACATCAGAGCCGAACGCACCACGGCAGGCGCAAGTCCGGTAAGCAGCGCAAATGCCCAGAGCAGGACAATCACGATGAGATGTTTGGCAATAAACAAGCCACGCCGCTTGTCCATAAAACCGAGCAAAAAATAAAATACCGCACACACAATGGCTACATGCAACCCCGACACCGACAATACATGCATGGCGCCGGTCACACTGTAGCTATCCATCAGCTCGCGGGTCAGCGCATCGTTATACCCCAGCATCAACGCGGCAACCACCGCAAATTCGTCACCGCCGATGTGATAGCGCTTGTAAATTGCCAACAATTTCTGCCGAAAATGTGACGCGATCACTCCGGGAGAAAACCCGGCATCATTGCCGATCTTTTTAAAATGCCCCTGAGACGCGTAAGCCGTAGCCGACACGCCATGCAGTTGCAAATAGCGCCCAAAATGAAACTCTTCCGGATTCCCGTTCGACCGGGGCACAGAAAAGGTGGTATAAACCAACAGTTGATCGCCAAAATCGAATCGTTTGCCCGACGAATCCTTCGGGAGGTAAAGCAAAGCCCTCTTTTCAACATCGACAAACCGACCCTCTTTCAAATAATGAACAACCGCCACTTTATACAATGTCGATTTTGCCTTTTCGATCGGAGCCTCTTTCACCTCGACCCAAAACAAACCTTTAACTCCGTCAAACGGAAAAGCGACACTCTTTTGCGATTGGTGAAACGACCATGCCCCCAAAACATAAAAGCAAAGCAAAACGCCGCTACCGAATAACCAGCGAAACCGAAACTGATGGACATCATTTTTGATGATCAGCGAAAGAACAATGGCAGCAATGGCAAGACTCAGCAATACAATAGAAATCCATTCGGGAATTTCGAGCATATTCCCTGTAAATATTCCGGCTGCCAATGCAAAAAACAGCCTGAAAAACGGAATCCGATGGATAAAACTTGTCATGTTGCCGGTGTATTTTGTGCCGGATCGGGCTCTTCCTTTGGTTCTTCTCCCTCTTCGTCATATTTCATTGCCATCTCCGATAGTTCATCATCTTCGGGTGACACTTCGGGTTCCGGCTCTTCCGGTTGCCATCCGGATTTCCGGAAGACAAAAGCAAGTATCGAACCGGCAATAGCTCCCGACAGATGCCCCTCCCACGAAATGGATTCGTTGGGCAGAAAAGGGAGCATATCCCATACCATGCTTCCATACCAAAACACCACCGCCAACGAAATTGCTAAAAGAGAGATGTTGCGCATCAGCAAGCCACCCCAGAAAATAAAGAAGGCCAATCCGTAAATAACGCCACTCGCTCCGATATGAATGCTGTCGCGCCCGATGATCCACAACAAAAAACCGGTCATCGGCCATAAAAGCAGTAAAACCTTACCAGCAACATCCCGGTAAAAATAGAATAAGGCAACCGACAGAATAAAAAATGTAGAAACATTATTGAACAAATGCGATAGCCCCGCATGAGCAAACGGATGTAGCAAAACGCCCTTCAATCCGGCGACGGTTCGTGGCACCACACCCCACGCTTCCACATTCCACTGAAGTCCCCATTGCAACACGTAACTGAGCACAAGCAACAACGAAATCAGAATCGGGAAAACCAACGCATGCACAAAACGGCGGCGTTCGTTTGACATATTGGGATAGAACAACATACTCCGAATTTTAATCTACAAATATAATTTTTCAAAAACAAGACTCCAAATGTTCATAAAAAATATATTGCAAGCCGTATGCCATTCTAAAAAAATGATCTATCTTTGAACTACAAATTGGAATAATGTGCCCATCCTGAATATCAACTCTATCCCTATATCAAAACGGGAATTTCTTCAGAATACAGGCCGAATCTTTTCAGAAATAAGAAAACAAACAAATTAATATCAAGCAATTATGGCAGAACAAGACCTCAAACAGCCCTCCATTGAAAAACTAAAGGCCCTGCAATTAGCCATGGATAAGATCGAAAAAGATCATGGCAAAGGTACCATCATGAAAATGGGAGACAACAAGGTAGTAGATGTCCCCGTAATTTCGACCGGATCAATCGGTTTAAACAATGCCCTGGGTGTAGGCGGACTTCCCCGTGGCCGTGTGATCGAAATTTACGGACCCGAATCGTCCGGTAAAACGACACTGGCCATTCATGCTATTGCAGAAGCTCAAAAAGCGGGAGGAATTGCCGCCATCATCGATGCCGAACATGCTTTCGATCGCTTTTATGCCGAAAAATTAGGCGTTGACATCTCCAACCTCCTCATTTCGCAACCTGATAGCGGAGAACAGGCTCTCGAAGTAGCCGACCAACTGATCCGTTCTTCGGCTGTCGATTTGGTTGTAATCGACTCGGTAGCAGCGCTTACTCCGAAAGCCGAACTGGAAGGTGATATGGGAGATTCCAAAATGGGTCTTCAGGCGCGTCTGATGTCTCAGGCTTTACGTAAGCTTACTGCAAATATCAACAAAACAAATACCTGCTGCATTTTCATCAACCAGCTACGCGAAAAAATCGGTGTGATGTTCGGCAACCCCGAAACCACCACCGGTGGTAACGCCCTCAAATTCTACGCTTCCGTTCGCCTCGATATCCGCCGTATCGGACAAATCAAAGATGGCGAAGAGGTGATTGGCAACCAGACCCGTGTAAAAGTGGTAAAAAACAAAGTGGCACCTCCTTTCCGCAAAGCAGAATTCGACATTATGTTCGGCGAAGGTATTTCACGCAACGGTGAGATTGTCGACCTCGGCGTAGAATACGGCATCATCAAAAAGAGCGGTTCGTGGTATAGCTATGGAGAGACCAAGATAGGACAAGGCCGCGACGCTGCCAAGAATGTCATTAAAGACAACCCCGAACTGGCAGCCGAATTGGAAGCCAAAATTACTGAAGCTTTGAAACAACCCAAATAAGAATAGAAACCGAGAAATGGGAAAAGTATTGATTATCGGCGCAGGCGGTGTGGGTACCGTTGTTGTGCACAAAGTGGCTCAAAACCACGCGGTATTTACTGAAATCATGCTGGCAAGCCGTACCAAATCGAAATGCGACGTCATTGCCGCCGATGTAAAACAACGTTACGGCGTAAATGTGGCTACGGCTCAGGTAGACGCCGACAACGTAGCCGAACTGATTGCTCTTTTCAACGATTATAAACCGGAACTGGTTATCAATGTGGCTCTGCCTTATCAGGATCTGACCATCATGGATGCCTGTCTGGCTACCGGAGTAAATTACCTCGACACGGCCAACTACGAACCAAAAGACGAGGCTCACTTCGAATACAGCTGGCAGTGGGCCTATCAGCAACGCTTCAAGGATGCCGGATTAACCGCTATTCTCGGTTGTGGCTTCGATCCGGGGGTAACCAGCGTGTTTACTGCTTATGCCGCCAAACACCATTTCGACGAAATTCAGTATCTCGACATCGTCGACTGTAATGCCGGTGACCACCACAAAGCATTTGCCACCAACTTCAACCCGGAGATCAACATCCGCGAGGTAACTCAAAAAGGCAAATACTGGGAAAACGGACAGTGGGTAGAAACCGAACCGCACGAAATTCACAAACCATTGAACTATCCGGAAATCGGCCCGAAAGAGTCGTACGTGATCTACCACGAAGAACTGGAGTCATTAGTTAAAAACTTTCCGACACTGAAACGCGCCCGCTTCTGGATGACTTTTGGTCAGGAATACCTCACGCACCTGCGTGTAATCCAAAACATCGGAATGGCCCGCATCGACGAAGTGGAATACAACGGCGTGAAAATCGTGCCTATCCAGTTCCTGAAAGCCGTACTGCCCAACCCGGGCGATCTGGGCGAGAACTATACCGGCTGGACCTCCATCGGTTGCCGCATCTCGGGCATCAAGGATGGCAAACAGAAGAGCTACTACATTTACAACAATTGCAGCCACGAAGCGGCCTTTAAGGAAACAGGAACGCAGGGTGTAAGCTACACCACCGGCGTACCGGCCACTATCGGCGCTTTAATGTTCATGACCGGACAATGGCGTCAACCGGGCGTATTCAACGTGGAAGAGTTCAATCCCGATCCTTTCCTCGAACAGCTCGGCAAGCAGGGTCTTCCCTGGGTGGAACTGACAGATATCGATCTGGAACTGTAGTTTCAATTTAAAAATACGGAAAACAACGTTCAGCGAAGCTAATATGCCAATGTGCCAATAAATCTGCAAATGCAGTATTTGTTGGCACATTTTTATTTTCCGACAACCATTCTCCCACCCATAAAAACGTAATATTTGGAATACAATTCCAATTTTCGGCGTAATATCTGGAATACACGGCAATATGGACACTCCTAATTCTAAATTTAACGCACCTTTCTTCACAAGATAATTCATTATCTTTGCAGCCCAAACAAAACAACTATCAATCAGCAAAATGGATTACAACCAAATACCCTCTCCCTGCTTCGTGCTCGACGAAGTACGGCTGCGCAACAACCTCGAACTCATCTGTTCGGTAAAAGAACGTGCCGGTGTGGAGATCATTCTTGCGTTTAAGGCATTCTCCATGTGGAGCGCCTTCCCGATTGTACGCGAATACATTCCCTTCTCCACCGCCAGTTCGCTATCCGAAGCACAACTGGCATTTGAGGAGATGGGGAGCCTTGCCCATACCTATGCCCCGGCCTACACCGACGAAGAATTTCCGACAATAGCCAGATACAGCAGTCACGTAACGTTCAATTCATTGAACCAGTTCGAACGTTTGTATCCGGTCACCCGGCAAGCCGGACATCCGGTTTCGTGCGGATTGCGCATCAATCCCGAGTTTTCGGACGTAGAGACTGACCTCTACAACCCATGTGCACCCGGCTCACGTTTAGGCATTGTGGCCGATATGTTGGGCGAAAAGCTTCCGGAAGGCATCGAAGGGCTCCACTTTCACACGTTGTGCGAATCGCGCTCTACCGACCTGGAGAAAACGTTGGCTGTGGTGGAAGAAAAGTTTGGCAAGTACTTCTCTCAGATCAAATGGATCAACATGGGCGGCGGTCACCTGATGACGCACAAAGAATACGACACAGAACATCTGATTACGCTACTCCGCGACTTCAATGCCAAATACCCGCACCTGCAACTCATTTTAGAGCCCGGTAGCGCCTTTGCCTGGCAAACAGGAGAACTGGTATCGTCGGTAGTCGATATCGTCGAAAACAAGGGTATCAAAACGGCTATGCTCAACGTTTCGTTTGCCTGCCACATGCCCGATTGCCTAGAGATGCCGTATAAACCGACCATTCTGAGTGCAATCGATCCACAAGAGGGCAAACCCACCTACCGCATGGGAGGCAACAGCTGCCTTTCGGGCGACTTCTTTGGCGACTGGAGTTTTGAAAAAGAGCTGGAGATTAGCGACCGCATCGTTTTTATGGATATGATTCACTACACAATGGTCAAAACCACCACCTTCAACGGCGTTTCGCATCCCTCAATCGGTATCTGGACGAAAGAAAACGAGTTTAAACTCGTCAAAAAATTCGGGTATGCGGATTTCAAAAACCGCCTGTCATAAGCAAAAATACTGATTTTCAACAGCCTATATTGCATTTCAAGTTTTTCGCCGAAAATATTTGTCAGTTAAAAAAAAGAGTGTATATTTGCATCCGCAAACGCGGAAATAGCTCAGTTGGTAGAGCACGACCTTGCCAAGGTCGGGGTCGCGGGTTCGAGTCCCGTTTTCCGCTCCAAGTGATCTGGCGGTTTTTCCGCCTTTTTTTTCTTTATTGCCCGGATGGCGAAATTGGTAGACGCGCTAGTTTCAGGGACTAGTGGTCGTAAGGCTGTGCAGGTTCGAGTCCTGTTCCGGGCACTAACAGAATACTTACCCAGGTGGTGGAATTGGTAGACACGCTACTTTGAGGGGGTAGTGAGAGCAATCTTGTGTGAGTTCGAATCTCATCCTGGGTACCAAAACAACAAGCACTTATTGGAGAAAATTCTACCAATAAGTGCTTGTTGTTTTATACTTAACAAACATCACTGCCACCCGCCACCAAGCGCGCGATATAGGGTGATTTTTTGCTGAACGATGCTATTGTAAGTATTATAAAGCGACAATTCGCTCGACAAAACACTATTCTGGGCCGATAGCACTTCGAGATAGGTTGCATACCCGTTCACCAATAACTCTTGTGAATATTCATACGCCTTCTTCAACGCATCCACCTGTTCCTTCTGAAAGCCGGCCTGCTGCGAACTGTAGCGGATCGATGCAAGAGCGTTTGATACTTCGTTACCGGCAGTCAGCAGGCTTTGTTTAAAAGTCAACAGAGCCGTCTCTTTTTGCAAACGGGCAATCTCTTTTTGTGTCTTCAATGTTCTTCCGTTCAGGATCGGCTGTGTCAAACCAGCCACCGCATTCCAGAACAAAGAGCCGGGCAGGTTGAACCAGTTAGATATTCCCCTCGCATCGGGACCTATCGCCCCCGACAGGTTAAACTGAGGGTACAATGCAGCTTGTGCCACATTAAACTGCTCGTGAGCTGCCCGCAAAGCAAATTCAGCCGCCTGAACGTCCGGCCTGTTGCGCAACAACTGAACCGGCAGTCCGGTTGCCAACTGTTCGGCATGAAAAGCGGTCAGGTCAACATCCGGCGAACGATCCACCGAAGATGACGGTTTACCGAGCAACGTGCAAATATAATTTTCACCGGTCGAAATCGAAGCTTCAATTTGAGGAAGATATGCTTTGGCTGTTGCCAATTGAGCTTTTGCCTGCAGGACGGCCACTTCCGTAGTCTGTGCCGATTTTTTCAGGCTCTTGACCGTTTCCAGATAACGTGCATAACTTTTGATGTTACACTCTGTAATCTCCTTTTGTTTATCTAAGGTAATAAGTTGATAATAGGCCGAAGCTATATTCGCGATCAATTGTGTTTTGACAGCTTCCACTGTCGCTTTTTGTTGAAGATAGAGCGCCTGTTGCGATTTTTTTGCACTCGACAGTTTTCCCCACACATCGATTTCCCAACTCGACGAGAGGGACAACTTCAGATCGGTATACGGCGGATTTGTCGCATGAGCCGCGTTCCCATATTTCGAATTATCGGATAGCGTTCCACTTAAACCGGCACTGAGAGTGGGAAAGAAAGCGGCTTTACTCTGACTTACATATTGTTCGGACTGCTTCAACTTTAGAATCGCGCTCTGTATATTGAGATTGCTATCCAATGCTTCTGCAATCAGTTTTTGCAGATTCGGATCGACATAAAAGCTCTTCCAACCGATTTTTGCAACATTTTGCGCAGTATCCACTGCCGTACTATCCCGATACAATGCTTTCAGTCCCAACATTCCGGGAGCATTGTAGCGCTGTACAGAACAGGCACTAAAAATCACGATTCCGGTCAGGACAAATGCGAACCGATATATTATCTTATTTCTCATCTGATTCATTGCAATTTAGGATTCAACCTCTCCACTTTCTTTTACGAATCTTCTCATCAATATTTTCGCAAATAATATACATGGTAGGAATTACAAAAATACCGAACACGGTTCCTATCAACATACCTCCGGCAGCCGCAACTCCAATCGAATTATTACCTGCTTTGCCGGCACCACTCTCCAGAATTAGCGGTAGCATTCCAAAAATAAAGGCAAACGAGGTCATCAAAATAGGCCGCAAACGAGCAGTTGCACCTTCAATGGCTGCATCCACTATTCCCATTCCATGTTCACGCCGCTGTCGGGCAAACTCGACGATCAGAATACCGTTTTTACCCAGCAATCCGATGAGCATAATGAGCGAAACCTGCACATAAATATTATTCGTTATGCCAAAAAGATTGATAAACAGAAAGACTCCGAACACGCCTATGGTGAGAGAAAGCATTACCGAAAGTGGTAACACATAACTCTCGTATTGAGCACAGAGCACAAAATAGACGAACAAGAAGCAAAGCACAAAAATATAGATGGCCTGGCTGCCCGACTTAATCTCTTCTCGCGACATACCCGAAAATTCTATTTCATAACCAACCGGAAGTTTCGAGGCCTCTTCTTTCACCGCAGCGATTGCATCGCCAGAACTAAACCCTTTCTTCTGCTTCCCCTGAACGGTTGCCGCAGTAAACAAATCGTAGCGGGTAATAGTTTCGGGGCGATACACTTTCTGAAAATTGATGAGCGTGGTAAGCGGCACCATCTGATTCTGCTTATTCCGCACCATCACCTTGCTTAAAGAATTCAGATCCGTTCTATCTTCAGGTGCGGCCTGAATAATAACCCGACAATATTTGGTATAACGGTTAAAATCGGAGATCATCATTCCCCCATAATATGCCTGAAGTGCCTGAAAAACATCGTTCACGGCGACCTCCTCCATCTTACACTTATCTACCTGTACATCAAACTGATATTGTGGGAAATTTACATTAAACGAAGAACTGATAAAATCAATTTCAGGACGGGTTTGTAAATTATTCATAAACTCCTTCACTACCTGATAAAATTTGGTGATATCGCCACCCGTTTTATCTTCCACCTGAACTTCAAACCCATCCGACGATCCGAATCCACGAATAGGAGGTGGAGCATAAAAAATAATCTTTCCCTCTTTGATCTTAGCCGTTTTTTTGTTGAGCAGTTCTATCACATCAGTTGTCGAGGTATCGCCACGCTTTTCCCACGGCACCAAAGAACAGGTCATCATACCATGCGAGCTGCCATTTGTTCCGCTCAGCATACTTTGACCGGCAATACTCATACGTGCGGCAAACAGATCGATGGTATTCATCGTACTGTCAATCTGCTTCATCATATTTCGGGTACGTTCAAGAGATGCGCCCGGAGGAAGGGTAACATCGGCACTAATCATACCTTGATCTTCATTTGGCACAAACGCTGTAGGCGTACTCTTAATCAACAAATAAGCACCTAATGCAAACGTAAGAATAACCGCTACTGGAATCCAACGTCGATGGGTAAAAAGGCTCAATGCTCTTTTATATTTCTGAGTGGTTGCTTCGAAAGCAATGTTGAAGTTTGCATGTAAACGGTTCAGGAAATTCTTCTTTTCTACCTCTTCCGATGACCTTCGAATAAACATGGTACACAATACCGGACTCAAAGTCAATGCATTGATAGCCGAAAGTGTAATTGCAACAGCCAGCGTCAGACCGAATTGCCGGTAAAATGTTCCGGCCGGACCCGTCATGAAACTTACCGGAATAAACACAGATGCCATCACCAGCGTAATCGAGATAATGGCTCGCCAAATCTCATTCATGGCCTTAGAGGTTGCCTCAAACACCGACAAGGAGTTGTCATGATCCAGTTTGGCATGTACGGCCTCGACCACCACAATCGCATCATCGACCACAATACCAATTGCCAGCACCAAAGCAAAAAGTGTGAGCAAATTGAGAGAAAAGCCCAACAGATTGAGTATAAAAAAAGTTCCGATTATGGCCACTAAAGCCGAAATACCCGGAATAAGCGTAGATCGCCAATTCTGAAGAAACAGGAACACCACGATAAACACAAGAATGAATGCCTCTACAAATGTTCGCTTCACTTTATGGATAGATGCTTCAAGAAATTTATTCGCGTCGTTGGGAATTGCATATTTTACTCCGGGAGGAAAGCGTTTGGACAAGGTTTCGAGTTTTGTTTTCAAAGCATCCACCACATCGCGAGCATTCGATCCGGCCATCTGATAAACCGACATACCGACACCCGGCTTACCGTTTACCAGCGTATTGACCGAATAATCATTGCCACCCAGTTCTATCTTAGCCACATCTTTTAATTTCAGAATACGTCCATCATTATTAGCTTTTATCACGATGTTTTCATAATCGGGAATGTCGTTAAACTTTCCTTTGTACGTCAACGTATACTGAAATTGTTGTTTCCCATTCAGCCCCAACTGACCCGGAGCAGCTTCAACATTCTGCTCCTGAATAGCACTAATCACATCACTTGGCATTAAACTGTACGATGCCATCCTAACCGGATCGAGCCATACCCGCATCGAATAATTGAGCGAACCAAAAATATTGACCTGACCTACGCCATTGATACGTTCAAGTTCCGGCGCTATGTTGATACGGGCATAGTTTTGAAGAAATGTCTGATCGAATTTCGGATTATCGCTGTAGAGAGAAGCCACCAGCAACTGATTATTCATCATTTTACGGGTCGATACTCCATTTTGTGTCACGGTTGTCGGTAACTGGCTCATCGCAGCCGACACCCGGTTCTGAACATTGACCTGATCCATATTAGGATCTGTCCCCAGTTCGAAATAGATGCTAATGGATGCGCTGCCATTGTTAGTGGCATTAGACACCATGTAAGTCATGCCTTCTACCCCGTTTATCTGCTCTTCCAACGGAGTGACGACACTTCGTAAAACAGTTTGTGCGTTAGCTCCCGGGAAGCTGGCGCTTACCCTCACCATTGGAGGAGCAATGTTCGGAAACTGTTCTACCGGAAGATTTATATAGCCCAATATACCCAATATGCAGATCAGAATAGAAATTACGGTTGAAAATACTGGACGTTTCAAAAAAATTTGTACCATCGTTTCGATTATTTTTTATCGTTCGTACCCCTTATTTCGAATGCTTCTCACGTCCTATCAATGGAATTATTTTATCTCCGTCTTTCAACCTATTCAGACCGTCGATAACATATCTATCTCCTTCCCGAATGCCATCGGAAACAACATATTGATCTGCCGTACTATTTACAACCGTGATAGTTGTGGCATGAACAATCCCTTTGGCATCGACAAGGTAAATCATTTTTTTATCCTGAATTTCATAAGTAGACTTCTGAGGCACAAGAATCATGTTTTTGTATTGTGTCGGAACTATTAACGTTCCACTGGTACCAGTATGTAACAATGCTTGAGGATTAGGAAATACGGCTTTCATTTGCAACGAACCGGTTGTCTGGTCAACGATACTGCTTCCCAATTGAAGTTTTCCTTTGTAATCGTATTTCTGTCCGTTAGCCAGTATCAATTCCACTTGAGGCATTTTAGATACTTTTTGCTTCAGCGTCCCGGGCAAACTATCGCATAATTGGAGCAGTTTTTTTTCATCAAACGAAAAATAGGCAAATACATCGCCACTACTTGCAACAGTAGTTATCGGTTCGGCCAAGCCTGCTGTCAAGAGGCTTCCCGGTTTCAACGTAATGCGCCCCACAACACCCGAAACCGGACTTTTAATCAGGGTATATCCAAGGTTGATTCGAGCATTTTCATACGTAGCTTTTGCAGCCTGCATATTGCTTCGGGCTGTCTGCAGCTGATACGGACTTATAATCTCTTTGTCTACTAAAGGTTGTAACTTTTTCACTTCAAGCAATGCATTATCGTAGGCTGCGCGCGTCGAGTTGACCGTTTGACGATAATCGGCATCGCTGATTTTCAGAATCGGAGCTCCTTTCCTCACATTATCGCCTTCCTTCACAAAAATCCGTTGTATATACCCTGTTGCCCGAGAATAAACATCTACCGTATTCTCACTTTCTATCTGCGTTGCAAAGCTAGTATAAACCGTAGCATCTCCGCGTTGAATAACAGCGACTCTATACTTGGAAGGATCTTTCTTTTCTTTTCCGTTTTTTTGCCCTTTACAAGAAAAGAATGCAATAGGCACAAGAATAAATATCAAAAGAGAAATAACAGAGACACCTTTGTTTTTCATACCATTCGAATTATATATACAACTAATTTATTGAAATTTATACTACCCTGCTTTTTGTTCTCAAACAGGACAAATGTAATCTATTTAAATGACAAATAGATTCTATCTTCATTAAGATATTCCTCAAAACAAAATGCTATAAGGTTTTTAAGACAGAAAAAAAATCTGATGGTTTAAAAAACAGAAGATATTTTAGGATTGAAATGGTATCAGGATCTCCATGCATTTGCAGAAATTTTTTACAGGGAGAGGGGGGGGGGGGTAAAAAAAACGCCCTTACAACGATAAAGTTGTAAGGGCGTTTCAAAAAAGTGGCGGTTACCTACTCTCCCACATTGTGTGCAGTACCATCGGCGTAGTTGGGCTTAACTTCT
>Ga0316604_10000094_pt1 | contig 148486 bp, 143 predicted proteins | sample OWC_soil_day20_C_FD_207650 | JGI IMG/M metagenome (GOLD analysis project Ga0316604, IMG submission 207650) | Wetland soil microbial communities from Old Woman Creek delta, Ohio, United States - OWC_soil_day20_CT | ecosystem: Environmental > Terrestrial > Soil > Wetlands | place: USA: Ohio... | reverse complement strand
CACTTTGGCGAATACGTCTGTAACGGGAGACCTGACCGTAAGCGCCTCAGTGGGCAGCGGGAGTGTCACTTTAGATGGCGTAACTGTTTCCGGTCTGCTGAATCAGAAGTCTCTCGATACGCAGATCGTCCTTCAAAACGGCAGCACTGCCGCTGAAACCCGTAAACCTGACAAATGGGCCGACGGCACCTATACAGGCAGCGCCTATGGTTACAAAAGCACGATTCAGGTGCAGGTACAGGTCGAAAACGGCGCTCTGTCTGCCATCAATGTCGTCAATCATGATGAGGATAAGCTCTATTTCAACGTAGCGGACGTGGTCGTGGATAAGATGCTGGCTGGGAGCACCACGGATGTGGATACAGTCAGCGGCGCCACCTTCTCCAGCCGTGGTATCGTCAACGCAGTCAAAAACGCGCTGAAATCTTCCGTGACAGAAAAGGGCTACACTGTTGCCGACGCGCTTACCGGAACCTACAAGGACGGAACCTATGTGGGAATTGCGCGCGGCCTTTATGCCGGACTGCATGTCACGGCGACCATTGAGGACAATCAGCTGGTTGCGCTCACCCTGGGCGAGAACAACGAGGACAGTCCCTATGTCGTTCAGGCGGCGGAAGGTGTCATCAGTGAAATTCTGGAGCAGCAGAGCACAGATGTGGATACGGTCAGCAGTGCCACTTATTCGAGCAAAGGCATTATCAACGCAACCAAATACGCTCTCAATCTGGCCTCCGAAAACCCGGTGTCCGAGCAGGAGGAAAGCCGCGACGGCTACACCGTGTTTGCAAGCTACGGCGGCGAATCCATGTCGGATGGAGACAGCTGGTTCTATGATGTACAGGAGGTGGACGACGGTTATGTCGCCACAGGACTGACCAACGTGGACGGCGTATCCAACGCTCTGATCGTCAAGTATGATACATCCGGTGCACTTGTGTGGAAGCAGCTGGTACCGGGATACCGCTTCGCAAACATCATCACAACCTCCGAAGGTCTGTTTCTGACAGGCTATTATGCCGTTGATCCAGACACATCCACGGACGGCGAAGATGGAGAGGATACCGATGCCGCAGCCATCCTTCTGTCTGCGGACGGCCAGATCCTCTGGCAGAAAAACTATAGCAGCGGCAGTGTAACCGCCGACGGAGCAGCCAGCAATGATGCCTTCAACCAGTACTGGATGTGGGCCAATAACGCTGTTGACATGGGCAACGGCACCATTGTGGTCGGCGGCATGAGCAACGCCGCAGACGGCGTCTTTGGCTCTGCCCTTGGAGACTCCAATGCGCTTCTTGCGGTCATTGACGCAGCGACAGGTGAGCTGAAGACAGTTCAGGTGTTCGGAAGCGACAGCGATGACCTGATTGTGAGCCTTGCCAAAACAAGCGATGGAGACCTGATTGTGATCGGAGGCTCGGCCGGGGAGAACTTTACCTTCCAGAACGGCGGATGGTCCGACAACACCTGGGACGCTAAGCTGTTTGTCATGCGCGTCAGCGCGGATCTGGACACCGTCCGGTGGACTAAGCTTTACCAGACTGATTGGGAACCCTACCAGTCCAGCGTAGTCGTGGATAATGAAGACAATATCTATGCCGCCTACAGTTATAAGTCGGGAACGGACTGCGTCACACTGGCCAAGCTGGATGGGGACGGCTCCGAGCTTTGGGTCAAGGATTATACCTATGCCGATGAGGATTACTTAAGCGCCTTGACGCTGGGATCAGACAATCAGCCCCTTCTGGTCATAGAAAGCTATGACGAGGAGTATACCGAGAAATATGGCTGGCTTGGTTCCATCAATTCTGAAAGCGGCGCTGTGGATTGGAGCTTTGTCTTTGCTACAAGCCGGGGCAGCCTCATGTTTAACGCAGTGCAGATGTCCGACGGCAGTATTCTTTCCGCCGGTATTGAGCAGGATAGTATGGGCTATTACATTGCCGATCTCATCCGGTATCAGCCCTAACAGGGCAAATCATCTCCCGTTTGATGCAAAAAATAAAAGAGCCGATGCGTTACAAAACGCGTCGGCTCTCTTGTTTTTCTATTGATTGCTGACTTCCATTGTAATTGTGTTGCGTTTTTTATGATTGAACGGAACAGCAATCATTCCCAAGAGCGCGATCATTCCCGTCACAAAAAAGCACTTGTTGTAAACTCGATAGCTTTCTGCTTCCTTGAATATGGAGGTATGCTCCAGAATAGAATCCAACTCTGCTTCCTGTGCACTGAACTGTTCCGTTACAGCCGACTGCTGGTCACTGGGAAGTGCGGATAAAACGACCTGTTCTTCTTGGGCAAGCATGGTATGAACCATTTCTTTCGAGTCATCAAGGCTGACAGAATCTGTTGACTGGCTTGCAGCTGTGATAAACGCGTCCTTGACACTTTGATCCAGCACAGTGCTCGCCGTGACATCGCTGATCAGTTCCACCTTTGTATGATCGGTAGCGATAGTTGTATAGTGGGTACTGAGCGTGGCTACGAAGGCGATGGCAATGCATGCCGTCAACTGCCGCATGCTGTTTTGAATGCCTGACGCCATTGCATTTTGATCCTTGGATATCTCCTCATAGGCAGTCTGATATAGTATGGTTGCGATTCTGACGCCAATCCCCATCAGCACGAAAGAAGTGCAAATGATGAGCATGTGATTAGAGCTGTTCATAAACACAAGAAGCAGGTTTCCGATCACCGCAATGAGAACAGTTAGGAAAGAGATAACTTTCGCGGATGCTTTTTTTGACAAAAACGGCATCAACGGTGTTACTAATAATGCGGTGAGACTGGGAATTCCCATCATTAAACCGGCTTTCAGCACGGAATAACCCAGCGTGTTTTCAAAGAAAAAGTTCAACAGATAGGATATCGGCATGTAAGCGTAGAAGAACACGGCAATTAATACACTGGACGCAGAAAAAGACCCCATCTGAAATAACTTGAAATCAATCATTGGATTTTTTGAGTTCCGTTCGACCACTGCAAACAGTACGGCTGAAAGCACGGAACTACAGCCCAGCAGGATAGTCCGATTGCTTCCCCAGCCATATTCATTTCCCCGGACCAAAAGCAATGTGAATGTTCCCAATGCCACGAACAGCAATAGACATCCCAGAAAATCAATCTTCTTTTCAACACTCTCGTCATAACATTCTTTTACATAGAACGTACCGAGAACCAGGGCCACGATCACAAAGGGAATATTGATGTAGAAGATTGCCCTGTAAGTAAACCATTCATTCAAAAGACCGCCTATTACCGGGCCTAACGCAGCCGAAATGGAAATGGTCAAGCCAACAATAACGGAGAGCTTACCGAGCGCCTCCTTGCCAAATAGTTCGACCCCAAGCGGGATGGCCAGCGGTGTCAAAATCGCGGCTCCAACCCCCTGCATGATGCGGCAGGCAATCAGCAGCGGCAAAGAGTCTGCAAGCCCGCAGCAGGCGGAAGAAATTCCAAACAAGAAAAGGCCGATTAAAAATAATCGTTTTCTTCCGTAAATATCCGCGATTTTAGAAAAATTAATCAGCAGTGATGAAAATGCAATTAAATATGCCGTACTCACCCAGGAAATTCCTGTTGTCGTGGTGTTAAAATACTCTGCCATGTTGGGCAGCGACACATTCACAATGGTGCTGTCGAGCACCGTCAGAAAACACGCAATGTCAATGGCAATAAAGGCTAATCTTTTTTTCAGCATAGTAAACCTCTCTTTCTTCGCTGCTGATTGATCCTGAAGCGGCTAAACGCCCAGACCCGCAGCACAGCTACAATATACCTTTAAAATTCTCTACATTGATATATGAAACAGCTTTCACATTCACATAATAATAGCTGACACAACAGATGTCAATATTAAATATGAAACAAATTTCACATTCTTGACTTCCATATCCGTAGGTATTATATTAATCATAGAAAAAACGCCTTTGATGGACAGAACAGAGGGTTATTATGGAACGGAAAACAAGAATGCCAGTGCAGAAACGATCCCTTGAAAAATATGAAAAGATTTTGGATTCTGCCTTTACACTCTTTAATGAAAAAGGTTACTACCGCGTCACCACGGCAGATATCGCAAAAGAAGCAGGCGTATCAACCGGATCACTATACTCCTATTTTGTGGATAAAAAAGAAATCTATATTGAGGTTCACCAAAGAATCAGTAATCAATTTCATCTGCCAACCCATAGCTTCTGGGAAATAAGCGGGCCTTATCAACTCAAAGACGAAAAACGGATGAAGGACCTCTTTAAATTGTTTATCAAACTGATGATGGACTGCCATAATTTTTCTAAGTTGTTTCATGACGATATGACGGCGCTGGATCTTTTAGATAAAGACATCGCCGCAATCAATGCTGAATCTCTGAAAAAACGTGACCAGAACACGCGGGACGTGTTTGATATTATCAAAATTCCTTTTAAGAATGAAGAGGCTCAGAATATATTTTTGCATTATTGCAATCTTCTAATTGAAGACGTGTGCCATGGCATTTTGTTTGACGATTACATCCAAGATTCCGGTACCTACATAGAGCAGACCGTTGATCTGCTCTATAAGCTGCTTCAAAATCTGGCGGAGCTGTCATAAGATACTTATCGTGAACTGTGAAAATTCGGTGGTACGACAAATATTAAACACCTTTGTGTTCCTTTTTCATGCCGTTCTAACAACAAATTATTTGATTGTGTATCAAATTCAAACGCCACAGCCGCTACTCCTTCAACCCTAAGCGTTGAAAGGCTCTGGGTGAATTCTGGCATTCCGGGTGAAGGAGTGTTGAACCAAGTAAAGAACAACCGGCCCTCTGAACCATCAGAGAGCCGGTTGTTTTCATTTAATCAATAAGTGCGGCCTCATAACAAACGGTGCTGACATGACCCATGGCAGTGCGGTCCGCACGGGCAAAACTCGCGGTATGTATGGGACACATCTTTTTGACCATCTGTCCGCCGATTGAGCCCGCCTGACGAGAGGTCAGATCGCCGTTATATCCCTGCTTCAGGTTAACGCCAACCTCGCTGGCGGCTTCCATCTTAAACTTATTGAGAGCCTCACGTGCGGAGGGAACCAGAGACTGTTTATTGCTAGACATAATATCGCAACTCCTTTTCGTGAAAGATTGTGGATTGGGAATCCAAACATATGTTTACCCCAGCGAATCTTTCTATGCAGAAAAGCGGCTGCTAAATTCAGGATAGCGAAATTTTTTCAATCGTCATCATCAACAGCAATGCGCACCTGGTACGTAATCGTACTGCTGGCTCCCGCCGTAAGGCTGCCGATGTTAATCCCGTCGATCGGCGAATCGTCGGTCTCTGCCGTACCGTCCACCGTAACGCTTCCGGACACAAACTCCATGCCGGGCTCAAGGGATTTTTCCAGTGTAATATCCGTGATAATAATATCATTTACCGTACTGTCACTCCGATTGGTAACGGTTACAGTATAGGTAACAATCGGATTTTCCGCTGAGACAACGGTCCGATCCGCCAGCAAGGTGATCTCCAGATCTGACGTAAAGATGGTCAGCGTGACCGTATTTGATGTTATGGATGCGCGGCGGAACAGTCCGCAGCTATAGGCGGCGTTCCCGCCGGTCAAGGGACTGATCGGGTAGCGGTAATTTGCCTGTGCTTCCACCGAAATGGAATCGGGGCTGTTCAGCGTTACCAGCGCGTCAAACTCAATCACAGCGGTGCCGCCCGGGCCGATGCCTGAAATCACCATACCGCTTACAAGCTCGCTGGCGGGAAACGGAGCTTCGTTGACCGTGGCACGTTCCGGAATTAAATACGTTGGAAGATTGAGTCTCAGAACAATATCCACAATCGGAACCGTGGAACCGTTTCGCAGTCTGACGGTAAAATGAACGCGCTCTCCAGGATTGGCATAATCCGGTAAAACAGAAAGACTTAAAACCGGGTCCAATACATGAATGATTAAGGGTCTGCTGATGGAATTGACGGTGCTTTCGTCGTCACTATCTAAAACACCGGAAGCGGTGACTCGGTTGGAAAATGCCACCGGAGGGCTTGTGGAAATAGGACAGAAGTTCATCTTCAATGCCTCCTTTACCCCACTCTATGCCGCTATCTACCATTTTGTGTCTGAATCACACTCCGTATTCCGACACATACTTTGGATAGTTCATTTGGAAGGGTGCGATTTCATTGAAGCGTTCCATCCGCAGCGAGGCTCTTCTGTTCTCCCTGTGTTTTTTCTTTCTGACCACGTGCCATTCGGTTTTTGCCTCCGCCGCGGAGCTGACCGCTGAACATTCGGACACTGAAAAATTGCTGGCGCTGACCTTTGACGATGGTCCCAGCAGCTCAGTCACCCCAAAGCTTCTGGATGGCCTTGCGGAACGCGGCGTCCACGCTACATTTTTTCTCATTGGAAATCGGATTGAGGGCAATGAGGCGCTGGTTACCCGCATGGAGTCTGAGGGGCATCAGGTAGGGATTCATACCTATTCCCATGTTGCTATAACAGGACTGACTCAAACGCAGTTTTACCGGCAAATCGGGCGCACCAGAGAACTTCTGACCTCCATTTTAGGCGAGGAGAGCTTTCCGCTGCGTCCCCCTTACGGTTTTGTAGATAAAAATGTCATTCAATGGTCGAACGCGCCCATCATCCTCTGGTCCGTGGACCCAAAGGACTGGAGCGACCATAACGTACAGCGGATTGCCTCGGTAATGATCAATCAGGCCAGCCCGGGTGATATTATTTTACTGCATGATATTTTTTCCTCAACTGTCGAAGCAACTCTCACCGCTGTGGACGAGCTGCTCCGCCAAGGTTATTATTTTGTAACCGTGGAGGAGTTATTCAGCGCGTACGGCATTCTTTTGGAAAACGGGACAATTTACCGTTGTGCGCCGAATACGTCCGCAGATCAAACCACGTTCTACCCCCGCAGATATGAGGATGATTGAATGAAAACCGGCGGTGAATGCTCCCCGGCAGTGTTCAAAATTATTTTTGTTTTTCTCATGAACAGGCGCACCGGACTCCGCAGAAACAACGAAGCCCGGTGCTTTTTTTCATTTCATTGCAGGAAACCGATCTGTTACGACTTCACCGCCCAGTTACCCGTGGCGCCGGCGGTGAGGTACGCGTTGATAAAGCCGTCCAAGTCACCGTCCATCACCCCGCCTATATTGCTGGTTTCATAGGCGGTTCGGTTATCCTTGACCAGCTGGTAGGGCATGAACACATAGGAGCGAATCTGGCTGCCCCATTCAATTTTCAGCTGAATGCCCTTGATGTCCGAAATTTTATCCAAATGCTCCTGTGTTTTAATCTGGATCAGGCGGGACCGGAGCATTCTCATACAGGTGTCCTTATTTTGAAACTGACTGCGCTCCGTCTGGCAGGACACCACAATTCCCGTTGGAATATGGGTCAGCCGAACCGCCGATGAGGTTTTATTGATGTGCTGTCCTCCGGCGCCGGAGGCACGGAATACATCCATTTTGATATCCTCAGGGCGGATATCCACCTCCACGTCATCCGGGATTTCGGGCATAACCTCCACCGCGGAAAACGAGGTATGGCGGCGAGCCTGGGAATCAAAGGGGGAAACACGCACAAGGCGGTGAACCCCGTGCTCACTGCGCAGGTATCCATAGGCATTTTCACCCTCAATGAGGATGGTAGCGCTTTTCAGCCCCGCCTCGTCACCGTCCAGATAGTCCAGCGTGGTACAGGCAAATCCATGGCGCTCCGCCCAGCGGGTATACATGCGAAACAGCATCTGAGCCCAGTCCTGGGCCTCGGTTCCGCCCGCTCCGGCGTGAAAGGTCATGATGGCATTGTAATTATCATATTCCCCTTTCAACAGGGTCTGGAGCCGGGCGCTTTCCATACTTGCTTCCAGTTGAGCAAACCCCGTCTCCAGTTCAGGCAAAAGGGACTCATCATCCTCTTCATTGCCCATTTCACAGAGGGTCATCAGGTCCGACCAGCTGTCCGTGCGTTTTTTGTGTCCTTCCACCTTTGCCTGAAGGGTTTTAATCCGCTGCTGTACCTTCTGCGCTTTTTCGAGATGATCCCAAAATCCGTCCGCCCCGCTCTCGGCATGCAGCATATCCAGCTCCTGCTCCGCGCGGTTGAGATCCAGAGCTTCTCTCAGAACCTCCAGCTGGGGCAGTAAATTATTCAGGCGAACCTTATATTCGTCAAATTGCAGCATTTTTTCACACGCTCACTTCACTTATTTTGCGTCTATGCTTCGATTCCATCACCGAAATATTATAAAAGATAAGATGGACCTTTGTAAAGGATTTTATGTGAAGCATCTCGTGTATGAACGGCACGCGAGGTGAATTTACAGTCGGACTGCGATTCCATAAACATCCTCGGTGGCATCCAGAAATTGATCCAAATCCTCTGGCGTCATCTCACCGGCACCAATGCTCCGGCGGATTTCAATGAGTGCTTTCACCCATTCACGGTTTTCATCCTCGGTCATGTAACTGCCGACACTTTTGCGTACCGCATCCCACAGCTCGTTGCAGCGCATATTAATTTCCTCCGGTGTCCTGACCTTTGACACCGTTCGTCCGGGATCGGCGGCCATAGTGCGGATCCGCTTCACCCGCTCAAAGCCATCCTCCGGAATGACAACAGGTGGCTTGCCTTCAGTCGCGGATATCTGCGGTTCTTCCGGCGGCACTGGTTTAAAAGGCACAACCTGCTCCGCTTTTATGGAGGGAATGCCTGCCGCCGGGGCGGTTGTACCCACCTTGATGGACGGAATGTTTGCCGCCGGAGCGGGCGCTTCTGCGTGTATTGAGGAAATGAAATCCACCAACGTTGGTGCTTCCACCATAATAAAAGGGATTTCTTTTACCAAATCAATTGTTTTCTCCGCAGGCACGGGCTCTTCCGCCTCCGGCGCGGCTTCCTCTGCCACAGGTACGAGTTCTTCCGCCACTGGCTCAAGCTCTTCCGCCTCGAAGGCGCGCACTTCCACCATAGGGACGGCTTCCTCCGTCTCGGGCTCAAGCTCCTGCGCATGGAAGGCCCATACTTCCACCATAGGTGTGGGCTCTTCCGCCTCTGGGGCGGCTTCCTCTGCCGTGGGCACAGACTCTTCCTCTGCGGGCACGGTTTCCTCTGCCACGGGCACAGGCTCTTCCGCCTCCGGCACGGCTTCCTCTGCCACGGGCACAGACTCTTCCGCCTCCGGGGCGGCTTCCAGTACCACAGGCGCGGGATTTTCTTCTTCGTTCATGGCTTTTTCGTAAACCTTCAAGTCAGCTTCCAGTACCACAGGCGCGGGATTTTCTTCCATGGGTAAGGATTCTTCCGCCGTCATCGGCACCACCGGTATTCCGTCACGGCTGACCAGCCGATAGCTTCCTGTTTCCGGAGCTGATTGGAGCAGTAAGTCCGATTCAATGAGCTTGTCAAATTCCAAGTCCAAAATTGCCTTCAGACAACTGGGCACGTAGACTTCCGCGGGCAGACCGCCATATGCCTTCATGATCTGCCTGAGCTCGGGCAAGAGTGGGCGCTGCACATTCATCATGAGATTTGAGATCACTCCCGCCGTCTGGTCGTGCACACAATCCCGGCCCTTGCCTGGCGGCGTGATCTTTCGCCCCTCCGTCAGCGGTTTCACCTGAGGTCTGATGGCATTCACGGCATTTTTCAGAATGGACGCGGAACCCGGCAGCAGAGGGACGCTATAACGCTTCACCTGGGGCAGGGCTTCCGCATCGCAGCCAAGCTCCTGTGCCGTCAGCATGAACGCCATATCAAAATACAGCTTTCGCGCCTCGTATTCGGAACGGCTTGCCGCTTCCCCATGAAACAGGAATTCCAATTTTGAGGCAGCATACTTCTGCATCCGCAGAAGATTGGTCCACTGGTTAATGGCATATCCTGTTTTATACTCCGTGATGCGGTGAAAGACCCCTCTGCCGAAGGCATCTGTGGAGGAGAGTGTCCTGACCCAAAGCTCTTCCAGCCCTACCTCGTCTGTTTCGCACAGGTAATCGATGATGCAGTCCATGGCGATCTGATCGAAGTCGCTGCTGATTGCGGCACTGCAGTATGGGTGACAGCCTCTGATGTACTCCTTAAGGACTGCGGTTCGCTCAGGCGCAAACGCGCCGGTACTTTGATACCGGTTCACGCTCTCCACACACTGCTCCCTGAAATAGGTAAAATCGCTCTCAATAAAATGCAGCATGGTATCCCCGAGGGGAAGTCTGTGCAGCAAACTGCTGTCTCCGACAGCGAACGTAATCGTTGCGCTCATAGGACGATCCACACCCCTTTTCCCGCATCTCCATATTTTAATTATCATAGCATACAGATGTTCTGTTTTCAATATCTGAAATATAGGTTAAAGATATTAACTGTCGGAATCCGGCGATTTAGAGCCGTTTCTGCCGCTCCGCCGGAGCAGACATTGGAAAACAGTATCATATCCTGTGAAATTTTCTTGTATTCAACGCCATCTTGGAGTATAATATTTCAAATTATCTTAAGAAACCTCCGCGTATGTCAGCCTGCGAACGCTCCGCGGCGGAGATCCCGCCGGACGCAGCTGACGCTTGCCTGAATTGAGTCAGTACATGTTTAAGAGAAGGATTGGTTTCAACATGGTGTTTCGCGATGAAAAGAACGCCGTCGCGCAATTGTCGGCTCTGCTGTTTGACGCGGGTGAAAGCCTGTTTGCCGCGACCAGGCATTTATACGCCTTATCCGGTGACTCCTCCTACAACTGCAATGTAAAGGATGTCTTTAAGGTCGTTCTCAACAACGTGCGCAGCGCGGACAGCCTGTCCGCCTTCCACCTTGACCTGAGCGACGCCTCTTGCGCCATCGTCAATTCTCTGGACTATAAAATGGTATTCCGGCTGATGGTGTACAGCTTTGCGGTGCGGCTGCCTGTTTTGTGCCGTACCGGTGCGGGAAACGACCGGATGACCGACCATCAGGTCTCCGCCGTGTATAACGCCATTCTCAAGGAGGGCATCTCCAACGCAAGCGGTGTCATTCCGGAGAAATTCTCGGATATTCGCGCCAGCGTACGCAAGGGCACTTCCATTCCTCCTTACAGCGCCGAATGGTTCCGCTCCTACCTGTACGGTGCAATCCCCGGTTTTTCTGAAATCAGCAACCGCAATTTCTTCTTTTTTGGCGCGACAGACGTGCTGTTTTACCTGTTTTATCTCTGCCTGGAACAGGAATTCCAGCGCTGTATTCTTTCTCTTTGCGAGGATGCGGCCATTTAAGCCCCACAGTTGACTTTTTCGGACATACACTATATAATTGATTTTGATACATATTGACAGATTTAGCATGCTTGTTTTACTGCTCGTGAACCCCCGCGCCGTACCGGCTGCTTCTTTATTTTTCCTTCAAGGTGGGTCAAATTTATGTATTTGGGGAGTGTCAAATTTTTTCGACACCTGATTATAACCATAGTTCTGCTGCTGTTTGTTACTCCGCTGATTCTGGCCATCATCTTTGGCGTAAAGCTGCACACGGCTCAGCAGCAGCTGAAGGAGACCGTCCCCGGCAGTCAAGTTCTTTCCGCGCAGGGGAACGAAGCGGTGCAAACTGGCAATGCGGCCAATTCCACCAATGCGGCGGGCAACTCGGATGTCACGGCGTTTCAGCAAAGCACGGACACCTCCGACGCGACGGTAGCCTCCGATTTAACGCAGCAGCTCGAATCCTCTCTGGAGGATCAGACAACCATTCTGCAACAACAGCTGAGCGATTCGTTTGGCCAGCAGTCTACTGTGATCCAGCAGCAGTTTGACGGTCTGAGCGACGATATCGCTCCGCTCTCTTCGCGTTTAAGCTATGTCGTCAGCAATAAGCTGTACGGGTTTAAGGATCAGCTGAACACTTCCATGGAGGAGCAGACGGCTGCGCTTCAACAGCAGCTTGACGACTCCTTCACGCAGCAGTCTACCGTCATCCAGCAGCAGCTGGACTCCTTCAGCCAGCAAATCAACGCGCTGGAAGAGCAGCTGACGCAAACCAATCAAAAGCTCGACGCGCTTTCACAGTCCGGTGAATCGTCAACCGCTCCCTGACCGTGGGCTCGTTTCCCTCACCGGCACAACCACTTGGCGTACATCATTTTGGACAGGAGAATTCACATGAGTCTGAAGGAGAATTTTTATCAAGCGCTCCGAGAATTGCTCAATCACGGCGGGCTGGTTGGCTCCGACCTTGAGGAAAAGGCAAAATCCGGCTCAGAGTTGGATTCCTACATAGAGACACCGCCCAAAGCTTCCCCGGTTCAGGAGGCATCCGAGACTGTAAAACCCTTTCAGGCGGACGCGACGTACAGCGAGGCCCCGAATCCAGCGCCGGCCTCCGCCAGTCCGTTCCGCAAGCCATTCTCCGACCGGAACGATTCCTTCCGCCAAGATGACAAATTCCGATCGTCCCAGGCACCCAGCTTTGAGGCGGGCGGGACGCCCTACGGCAGGGCTCCGGAGGAGCGGACCATCATTTCAAAGAATTCCTTTGTGGACGGCAATATCCGCTCCTTTGCCAACGTCACCATCGAGGGCAGCGTCCGTGGCCGCGTGGATGTTATGAAGGATGTCAGCATGCAGGGTCTGCTGGTGGGCAACCTTACCTGCAACAATGCCGATATGCAGGGCTCCTCAATCCAGGGCAACGTTCAAACAAAGGGAAACATATTTGTGGACAATGATTCCATTTTGCTGGGCAACATGATCGCCCAGTACGCCAATATTGACGGCAAGATCAAAGGCGACGTGGACATTGGCAGCAAAACGGAATTCGGTTCAAACGCGGTGATATTGGGAGACATTAAAACCGGAACCATCCGGGTGGAGGACGGCGCCAACATTCAGGGTTTCGTCAACACCGCTTATCTGATGGAGCACGCCGACACCGCATTCCCCAGAGAAGTGGTTTTCGACGACACGGAGCTTTCCTAACACCTGAGCATCAGGCAGGGCTTCCACTTACATAGGGCGATGTCCCATAAACATCAGCAAACGGACATGCAGAGCTGTTCAAACGGCTCCCCGCCATACCCGGGGAGTCGTTTTTTCATGCCCGGTTCCCCTGCACACCCGCTGCATGACTGTTTTTGGATTTTCTTCAAACATTTTTAGGCATTTTTTCATGACAATCCCCGTATACCTGTGCTATGATTTTAGTGTGATATGTTCAATACCCCAGATCGTGCCTGCATGATCTAAAATCAGGAGGAAACAATGGAACTGATCGAATTATTGAAAGCCGCGTTTCTCGGCATTGTCGAGGGTATTACCGAATGGCTGCCCATCAGCAGCACCGGACACATGATTTTGGCCGATGAGTTTATCCAGCTGAACACCAGCGCCGCGTTTAAGGAACTGTTTCTGGTGGTCATTCAGCTTGGCGCGATTCTCGCGGTGGTCGTGCTGTATTGGAAGACACTGCTCCCCGTCTCCTTCGGCCGGGTGATCTCGGTCAAACGAAACACCCTGTCCATGTGGCTGAAAATTATCGTATCGTGCCTGCCGGCCGCTGCCATCGGCATCCCTTGGGACGACGAATTCAACGCGCTGTTCTATAATTATCAGACAGTGGCCATTATGCTCATCCTGTTCGGCATTCTGTTTATCATCATTGAAACCCGCTTTCGTGGAAAGCGTCCCAGGGTGACAGAGCTGGCTGACATCACCTACCCAATGGCGCTGATGATTGGTGTGTTCCAGCTGATTGCGGCCGTCTTCCCCGGCACATCCCGCTCGGGCGCCACCATTGTGGGAGCACTGCTTCTGGGCGTGTCGAGAACCGTGGCCGCGGAATTTACCTTTTTTCTTGCCATTCCCGTCATGTTTGGCGCCAGTCTGCTGAAAATTGTTAAATTTGGCTTTCACTTTACCGGAGAACAGGTTGCGGTGCTGTTGATCGGTATGGCGGTCGCGTTTGTTGTCTCCATCCTGTCCATTAAATTTTTGATGGGTTACATCAAAAAGCACGATTTTAAGGCTTTCGGATGGTATCGCATCGTGCTGGGCTCTGTTGTCCTTCTGTATTTTGCGCTCCATTAAAGCTGCCGCAGTACTCCGTAAATCGCCTCATAATAAAAAGGAAAGCGCTGAGCCTATGGCTCAGCGCTTTCCTTTTCTATTTGCCTTCGTTTTAAGCCCGGGCCAGGTCCTTCACGACTTCTCCCGCAATAATCAGCCCCGCCACAGACGGCACAAAGGCATTGCTGGCTGGAATCTGCCGACGCTGCGTGCAGGTTCTCGCCGTGCCGGGGGGACAGACGCAGTTCGCTTTGCAGCTGGCGGCCGGATCCTCCTCCGCCGGAGTCAACGCGGGTTCCTCCGAATAAACCACCTTCAGCGCCTTCACGCCGCGCTTGCGGAGCTCTCTGCGCATAATTCTGGCCAGCGGATCAAAGGAGGTTTTGTAGAGGTCGGCCACCCGGAAAGCGGTGGGATCCAGCTTATTGGCCGCGCCCATGGAACTGATGATCGGCACGCCGCCAGCGTACGCCCGGCAGGCAAGCTCCAGCTTGGCGGTCATGGTGTCCACGGCGTCAATCACATAGTCATATTGTTCCAAATCGATGTCCGGTGCGGTATCCGGGCCATAAAAGGTTCGAAAGGTGCCGACCCGGCAGTCCGGATTAATGTCCAAAGCCCGCTCCTTCATCACCTCCACCTTGTACTGCCCCACCGTTTTTCTGGTTGCAATGATCTGGCGGTTTAAGTTCGTAAGGCATATTTTGTCGTCGTCATAAAGATCAACCGCACCCACTCCGCTCCTGACCAGTGCCTCCACGGCATAGCCTCCCACGCCGCCAATGCCGAACACCGCAACCTTACTGTGAGACAGCCTCTCCATAGATGCGGCCCCCAGCATCAGCTGGGTACGAGAAAACTGATTCATGATACGCTCCTCTCATCCTCATTGATAAACAAGTATTTGAATTGTAAATCAACTGATCCTTCTTTGTCAAGGGCGCGCCGGGGTCTTCCTGAGGGCCCTGACGCCCGACCTGCGTCTGCCGGTGATGTGGATTGCTTCCTGCACAAGGTTCATAAAAATCTGCCAAAAGCCGGACCTATTTTCGTCTTGACAATTACCTACGTTTGCGATATGATATATATACATTAAAACCTACATAATTAATAGGCGTTAAGAGGAATTGATTAATATGAGTTATCGGGTAGCCATCGCGTCCTCGGACGGAAAGGTTGTCAACCAGCACTTCGGCCACGCGGAAGAATTTTTGATTGTCCAGGTCGAAGACACGCAGTACGAATATATAGAAAAACGCAGCCCGGGAGCGGCCTGTCAGCTGGGTTCCCACGATGACGTCACCATGGAGCAGGTCATAGAGAGCCTGTCGGACTGCAAATATGTACTCTGTACCAAAATCGGGCCGGGCGCGGAACAGAAGCTGCGGCATCGCGGGATTATTCCCCTTGAAATATCCCATTTTATCGATGAAGCCATGCAAAATCTCATTACCTATACCCAAAGAGCAAAGGAATAAACTACGGAACGCACTGACCACGCAACCGGAGGTCTGCCCGCGAAAAACCATACTTGGTTTTTTGCCTGCTTCCAATAGAACAATCATGAAGGGAAGACTATTCAATGGCGACAAAACTGTTAGACGCGCTGCGGGAGGACCGCCCCGGCTTCACCTCTTCTCAGGGGGGGCCGGAATGCTACCTTCGCGGCAAAAGCAGAGGCGGCTGTCTGAAACCGGCGGACAGAACCTTTGCCCAGACCACGCAATGCCAGCAGATGAACGCAATCGCGACACTGCTGTCCATGGAAGATTCGGTCTTTATCGTACACGCGCCCGATGGCTGCAGCGGCTGCGCGTCTATGTTCAATGAAAGCTATAAGGTGGGGCAGTATCACCGTGGCAAGCGCGTGGCAAAAAATGCCCATATTGTTTCCTCCAGCTTTGATGAAAACGACGTGATTATGGGTGGAGAAACAAAGCTGAGAACCACCATCCGGTCCGTCGTGCAGCGGTACCAGCCTAAAATTGTGTTTCTGTTTTCTTCCTGCTCTTCGGGGATCATCGGAGATGACATTGATGCCGTGGCAGCCGAACTCCAGAAGGATTATGACTCCACCGTGATTATTCCCATCCACTGTGAGGGTTTTAAATCCAAAATTCACTCCACCGGCTTTGACGTGGTGTTTAACGCCATTCAGAATTATATCATCGGCGACGACCGCCCCGAAACCGAAGAGGGCCTGGTCAATATTTTCGCCACCACCTCCATTGGCTATGCGGATCAGCTGGAGCTGGAGCGGATGCTGAAGGCCATCGGGCTGAAGGTCAACTATATCCCGTTTTTTTCAAGCTACGAAAAGCTCAAAAAAATTCCGGCCGCGGAGTATTCCGTGTCGGTCTGCCAGGTATTCGCGGATACCTATATGAAGTTCCTGTATGAGGAATACGGCATTCCCTACGTGATTACAGGAATGCCAGTGGGTACCCGCAGCACTGACCGCTGGCTGACCGAGATCGCAAAGATGGTGGGAAAAGAAGAGGAAGCGGCGGCTTTTCTGGCGCGGGAGCGAGCCGCGGTTCTTCCCGAGATTGAGTCCCTGAGGGAAAAAATTCAGGGACGGCGGGTGTTCGTCTGTACCGGCACCGGCCGGGGTGTGGCGGCGGCAACCCTGATTGAGGATTACAATATGAAGCTGGTGGGAATTCAATCCCCCACCTACGAGGATGCCTACGTGGACGACTATGAGCGGCTGGCGGAATTCCATGGGGATGACTTTATCATTGACGTAGCCACCATGCAGCCTTTTGAGCAGGTTAATCTCGTCAATCGTCTCAAGCCAGACTTTTTCATTGGAATCGGCTCGTGGGTCGATAAGCTGGGTATCCCAAACACCCATATCCTTGAGCCCAAGCGGCCTACCTTCGGCTATCGCGGCGTGGTATATCTTGGACGAAAAATTGCCACCGCGCTTGAAAACACCGCCTGGGCGGATAAAATGGCGGCGCACCGCAAGCTGCCTTACCGGGACAGCTGGTACCAGCAGGACGCCTTTCACTATATGAAACGGGAGGAGGACGAGGAATGAGAAATTTCGTAGAAAACCCCAGAGTTTCCTGTTCTCTGAGCGGCGGCCTGGGTACGCTGGGCGCCATTTACCGGGCGATTCCCATTCTGCACGCCGGACCAGGCTGCGGCATACAGGCCTCCATCGGCACCCAGATTGATTACCTGGGCGGAGGAACAGGCTGTCCCAGCACCAATACATATGAAAAAGAGGTCATCTTCGGCGGCGAGCAGCGTCTGCGGGAGACCATTCAGGGTACGCTGGACGTGATAGACGCAGATGTCTATGTGGTGCTGTCCGGCTGCACGGCTGGCATCATCGGCGACGACATCCAAAGCGTGGTGGAGGAATTTCAGGATTCCGGGCACACCGTCCTTGCCATCGAAACCGCCGGTTTTAAGGGCGACACCTACTACGGCTACTCCGTGACGATGCTGGCACTGTTCAAGCATTTGGCGCAAAAAACCGTGACAGAGGAAAAAACCGTCAACCTGTTTGGTCTGGTGCCCAATCTGGACATTACCTCCAACGGCGATTTTGAGGAACTGGTCCGGGTATTAGGCCGAATCGGGGTGAATGCGAATACCTTCTTCTACATCCCCGACGGCGTCGAACAGTTCAGGCACGCGGGAAACGCCGCCCTCAACATCAATCTCTCCCCCTGGCTGCTCTCCAACGTGGAGGCTCTGCTCCAAAGCAGCTTCGGCATTCAAACTCTGCACTACCCCGGCCTTCCCGTGGGCCCCACCGCAACCTCGGATTTTCTGCGCAAGGTAGGCGAGACTCTGGGGATTGACAAGGCGCTTGTGGAGCGGGTAATCCGTGAGGAAGAAGATTACGTCTACCGCTATTACGAGCATGCCCTCCGGGAGCTCTACCGCTATATCATCGTGGGCGACGTCAATACGGTTCTGGGCTACAGCCGGTACCTCACCAACGATGTGGGTCAGGTTGCATACGCGGCGATTATTACCGATCAACTGCCTCAAAGCAAAAGAGCCGCCGTGGAAGAGGAGCTCTCTCACCTGGAATACGGCAAGCCTCCCAAAATCTTTTATGAGAATGATAAATTTAAGATTTCAGAGATCATTCGGGAGCATGAGGATTTTATCAATCTGATTCTGGGCAGCAGCTATGAAAAAGAAATAGCCAGTGAGCTGGATACCTTCCACGTCACTCTGTCCTACCCCTGCACCGACCAGCACATTCTGAACAAAAGTCACATCGGCTACCGCGGCTGCCTCACGCTGATTGAGGATATGTACAACAATCTTTGATCCACAGCCGCTTCCATGAAGTGATCGCACATCTTTAGATATTTTAGGGAGGAAACAACATGAAAAAGGCCACAACTCTTGCACTCTCGCTGATGACAGTCATCGCGCTGCTCCTGACAGGCTGCTCGTCCTCAACAGGCTCCTCGCAGACTCAGGAAAGCGCAGCTTCCACCGAAACCGCAGCTTCCACAGCCACAGACAGTTCATCCGATATTGACCTGTCCGGCGTCACCCTGCGGGTGAACGGCTTCAACACCACACAGGCGCTTCTGGACGCGGCGGGTCTGTCCGATACGCCGTACACCCTGGAGATCGACGTATACGCTGGCGGCAATCTGGCGCTGCAGGCAATGGCCGCCGACGAACTGGATCTGGCGTACACCAGTGAAATTCCCCCTCTGTTCGCCTCTCTTGCCGAGGGCGGCGGAAACTTTAAAATCGTAGCAACAGGCGAAGGCAACACCCAGCTTCAGGATCTGATTGTCGGGCCGGAGTCCACCGTTCAGAGCGTTGCCGAGCTCAAGGGCCAGAAGGTCGGCTATGTCCAGTCCACCACCGCCCAGTACTTCCTGCTGAAGATGCTCGATCAGGCCGGACTCACCTGGGACGACATTGAGCCTGTCAACCTCTCCCCGTCCGACGGTCTGGCGGCACTGATCTCCGGCGACATCGCGGCCTTTGCCGTCTACGGCCCCCAGGTTACCACCGATCTGGCACAGGGCGGACGCATCCTTGAATCCGCCGAGGATATCCTCTCCGGCAACTACATTTACAGCGCCTCCGAGCTGGCGCTGGCCGATCCCGCGACATCCGCCGCCATTGTGGATTATTTAAGCCGCACGGAACAGGCCAATGAGTGGATTCGCAACCATTACGAAGAGTACGCGAAGATTGCGGCGGAATCCAACGGCATGACCGAGGAGGATTATGTTGCTTATCTGAAAACCGGCGACGCCCAGCGCGAATCTCATATCCGCGCCTTCACCGAGAGTGACCAGGCCTCCTTGCAGGATGTGGCGGATTCGTTCTACGGCGTAGGCCTGCTGGAGAGTCAAATTGACGTGCAGACGCTGTACTCCGACACCCTCGCCGACCAGATCGCACAGCAGGTTAAAACCAACTGACGCACTGTTTGCCGGATTGGTATCCCAATGTGGGGGTGCCGATCCGGCAAACAAAACAATACGGCGTGCCGTCGGCCGGAAACACGGCAGCCGCGGTATGGCGAAATACGAAATTGAGGGCAGCCTCACGTTGCGGCGAACAGGAGGTCGTTATGGCAAAAAATAAGATAAAACCATCCTTAAACGAAAAGTCCCTGATTGACAAATTGGCGCCTGTCCTCCAATGGATTCTGCCGGCGTTCATCATTTTTCTCTGGGTTCTGGCGACAAACTCCAGCGACTTCAAGCTGCGCCTGCTGCCCTCCCCCACCGCTGTGATTGAGCGGACCGTTAAAATGGTCAGTGACGGTTCCATCTGGGAGTATATCATCATCAGCTCCCAGAGAGCCCTTATCGGACTGGTGATCGGCGGCGCGCTGGGTTACTTCATGGGGATGCTCAACGGGATGTCCAAGGTATCTAACGCGTTTCTCAACACCACCATCCAAATGTTCCGCACGGTGCCCGTACTCGCCCTTCTTCCCCTTCTCATTATTTATCTGGGAATTGGTGAGACGCTGAAAATATTCATGGTCGCCCTTGCCGTGTTCTTCCCCATGTATCTCAACACCTACGGCGGGGTCAGGACGATTGATGACGGGCTGCTGGAGATGAGCAAGGTTTACGGCCTGAACAAGTGGGAGCTGTTTACCCAGGTCATTCTACCCGGCTCCCTGCAGTCGGTGCTGGTCGGCGTGAGGATCTCCCTGGGCATCATGTGGGTGATTTTAATTGCCGCCGAGATGGTCGGAACCGACGCGGGAATCGGCTACATGGCCACGCAGGCCAGAGAGCTGATGCAGATGGATAAGGTGTTTTTGGCAATCTTCATTTACGCGCTGCTGGGGAAACTCTCCGATCTTGTGGCAACTCTCCTGGAGAACCGATTCCTGCGCTGGCGCCACGCATAACATCTGGAGGCGAGTAACAATGAGTCAAACAGAAAACGGCGTCCACATTGCGGTAAACAATCTTTCCAAACAATTCGGCAGCCTTTCCGTGCTGGAACATGTGGATATTACCATCGAGGCGGGCGATTTTGTCGCCATTGTGGGCCGGAGCGGCTGCGGCAAAAGCACTCTGCTCAGACTCATTTCCGGTCTGGATCAGCCCTCCTCCGGCGGCATCTCGGTGGCAAACCAGGAGGTGAGGGGCGTCAACAGCGATGTCCGCTTTGTCTTTCAGGAGGCGCGGCTGCTTCCCTGGAAAACGGCGGTTGACAACGTGAAGCTGGGCGCACCCAACCGGGATCAAAAAACCGCTCTGTCCGCCCTGGCTTCCGTGGGGCTGGAGGATCGCGCCAAAAACTTTCCCATCGTGCTGTCCGGCGGACAGCGGCAGCGGGTTTCTCTGGCTCGGGCCATTGCCGGAAAGCCAAGGGCGCTCCTGCTGGATGAGCCGCTGGGCGCTCTGGACGCCCTCACCCGAATCGAGATGCAGAATCTGGTGGAAACGCTTTGGCTGGAGCAGGGCTTCACGGCGGTTCTGGTCACCCACGACGTCAGCGAGGCCGTCCGGCTCGCCGACCGGGTCATCGTGATGGATCATCATACCGTTGCCTTCGACATCCGGATCACCCTGGACAGACCGCGCCAGAAGGGGCCTGATTTCGCCTATTTTGAGCAGAAAATATTAAATAAAGTACTGAATATTGACGATACCGAGTCGGGCAGCGCTCTCCGGCCCGGCGAGTACGCCATCTGACGGCGTACTCCATCAGGGAGGATCATACTATGCTTACCATCAAAGCACCTCTGGAATATCTCAGTGAGCCGGGAATCATCGCCCACGCCGGCTCCTACATCGCCAAATACGGCAAACGGGCTGTCGTCGTCGGCAGCAAAACCTCCTTTCAGGTGGCGGGGCAGCCCCTGCTGGACAGCCTGACGGAGCACGGTATCACATATACCACCCACCTGTTCGAGGGCTTTCCCAGTGAGTCGGCCTTTTCTCCCATCCAAACTGCGGTCCGCTCGTTTCAGGCCGACACCATCATCGGTCTGGGCGGCGGGCGGGTTCTGGACACCGTGAAGGTGGTTGGGGATCGAGAAGCCCTCAGCGTCGTTGCCATTCCCACCATCGCCGCCACCTGTGCCGCGTGGGCCTCAGTCACCATTGTTTACGATGAGGAAGGAACCATGATCGACGTGGCTCCAAATACCAATTCCCCCAAGCTGATTTTAGCGGATACCCAGATCATCGCCGCCGCGCCGGAGCGCTACCTTAAGGCGGGGATCGTGGATACGCTGGCAAAATTCTACGAAACCGAGCCCAATCTCGCGGTGGACGGGGAGCTGCTGACCCTCAACCAGACGGTCAACACCGCACAGCTTGCCTACCGTGAGCTGACACAGTATCTGGATGAGACCCTTGCAGATCTCCGATCGGGAACCGTGACCCGGAGGGTGACCAATGCCATTGACGCGGTGATTTATCTGGCGGGCCTGGTGGGCAGCATTACCTCCAACTTCTACGGCGGCTTCGCCCACAGCTTTTATAACGTCGTCACCAGCGTCCCTGGAACCCGTGACCGGCTGCACGGCGAACGGGTTGCCTTCGGGCTGCTCATCCAATTTGTTCTGGAGGGAAAAAGCAAGGCGGAGATCGCGCGGGAGCTTCGCATCTTCCGTAAGCTGGATCAGCCCCTGACGCTGGAGGCGATCGGCTTCCCGGAGAAGGATGAGGCCACTTTGGAGCGTGTCGCAAGCGAGCTGCTGGCGTATCTTCCCTCCGTGAAATTTCTCTCCGGGCTTGACGCCGCGGCTATTAAAGCGGCCATTCACAGAGCGGATGAAATCGGAAAAACTGATCTAAGGGAGGCATAATCATGCCATTGCACGCAAGACCGGCCCTGGAGCAATTCTCCTCTTATGCGCCGGCAAGGTCGCTGGAGTCGATTCAGCGCGAATACGGATTTGAACGAGTGATCAAGCTGGCGGGCAACGAAAACAATCTTGGCTATTCCCCGCTGGCAAAAAAGGCACTGGCGGAATCGCTGGAGGGTCTGTCCTACTATCCCGACCCATATGTGACCCGGCTGCGGGAAACGCTGGCTCAGCGGCTGCATGTGGAGCCTGCCCAGCTGATCTTCGGCACCGGCTCCTTTTCCCTGATTTCGCTGGTGGCACAGGCCTTTATCAATCCGGGGGAGGAGGCCATTATGGCCGACCCGTCCTTCGGATGGTATGCCGGGGCGACCACCCAGATGGACGGCGTAATCATCAAAGTTCCCCTCAAGGATCACGCTGTGGATTTGGACGCCATCAAAGCCCGAATTACCGGCCGAACCCGGGTGATCTGGCTCTGTAACCCCAACAATCCCACCGGGACACAGTTTGGCAGGGCTCAGTTTGACCGCTTTTTGGAGGGTATTCGGGATGACATTATCATCGTTTTGGATGAGGCGTATCTTGACTTCTCCGAGGACGCTGATTTCGCCAACGGCCTTCACTATATCAATCAGCACCATAATATCATCTCTCTGCGAACTTTTTCCAAGCTTTACGGCCTGGCTTCCTTCCGCATCGGCTATGGAATTGCCTCCGAGGAGCTGATCTCCCTTTTGACAAAGGCTCAGCTTCCAATCTGCGTGAATCATCTGGCACAGGTGGCCGCGCTGGCCAGCCTGGAGGATACGGAATTTGTGGAGCTCGTCCAGGATAACGCCAGAAAAAGCAAGCAGCTTTACTATCAGACCCTAGAAACGCTGGGGCTGGACTATATTAAAACCAACGGGAATTTTATCATGTTCGACGTGGGCACCGACAGCGATGATGTCGTGCTGGAATTTTTAAAAAAAGGCATTCTGGTGCGGGGCGGCAAGGAATTTGGAATGCCCACCTGGCTGCGGGTCTCCATCGGGATCTATGAGGAAAATCAGCTGGTTCTGACCCTGCTGACGGAGATTTTGGAGCGTAGCCACTAATCATACTATTACGATATGATTTATATTGACTTTTCATGCCGCTTCTGATAAGCTTGCAGTAATCAATCACATATTAAAATGCGATGAAGGAAATAGTAAAGCCATAGCGCCGTTTTTCAGAGAGTCCCCATACGGTGAAAGGGGATAAACGGACTGGGCTTGAAGATGGCTCCGGAGCGGCGCACCGAGGTATTTGCCTAGACTGCGACGGTATCTGTCCGTTATCAGACAGGAAAGAGGCCTGACCGCCCGGTCAGGTGAATTGAAGTGGTACCACGGGCTCCCCGTCTTCTGATCTGGAAGACGGGGTTTTTATTCTAATTTTTAAGGAGGCATATGATTTATGGATATCAGTACAGTGTGCATCCACGGGGGATATCAGCCGGACTGGGCGGGGAGTGTCACGCCGCCGGTTTATCTCTCGTCTACCTTTGCCCATCCCGGAATCGGCAGCAGCACGGGGTATGATTATTCCCGCCTGCAAAATCCCACCCGGGAGTATCTGGAAAAAACAGTTTGTGCCCTGGAGGAGGGGCACGACGCCATGGCCTTTTCCTCCGGGATGGCCGCCATTGCCTGCGTCTTGGAGCTCTTCCGGCCCGGTGACCATATTATCACCTCCGCTGATCTGTACGGAGGCTCCATCCGTCTGTTCCACACCATTTCGGAGAAGAACGGGCTGACCTTCACTGCGCTGGATACCGGAGATTTACCCGCGGTGCAGGCCGCCATTCGTCCGGAAACAAAAGCTATTTTTGTGGAGACCCCCTCCAACCCCACCATGCAGATTACAGATTTGCGGGCGTTGAGCGAGCTTGCCCGGCAGCGCGGCCTTGTCACTATTGTGGACAACACCTTCCTGACACCCTATTTTCAAAAGCCGATTTTGCTGGGCGCCGATCTGGTGGTGCACAGCGGGACAAAATATTTGAGCGGCCACAACGACGTACTCGCGGGATTTGTCATTTCCGCCCGGGCGGATGATTCGGAGCGGCTGCGGTTTCTCTTTAAAACCATCGGCTCCTGCCTTTCCGCCTTTGACAGCTGGATGGTGCTGCGGGGCATCAAAACCCTTCCGCTGCGGATGGAGCGTCACGGAACCTCCGCCGCGGCACTGGCGGACTGGCTCACCGGTCATCCCAAGGTGAAGCGGGTCTACTATCCCGGTGTGGCGGGCAGCGCCGGATATCAGACCAGTTTGGCCCAGACCAGCGGCTTTGGCGGCATGATCTCCTTTGAAACCGACACAGAGGAAACCGCTCACGCCATTTTGGAGCGCGTCAAGCTGATTCTGTTCGCGGAGAGCCTGGGCGGGGCCGAGACCCTGATCACCTATCCCATTTTACAGACCCACGCCGACGTGCCCCGTGAGGAGTGTCTGGCTAAAGGCATCAACGAGCGGCTTCTGCGGCTGTCTGTAGGGCTGGAAGGCGTTGACGATATTATTTCCGATTTAAAGCAGGCATTGGACGACTGAAAGAGGGTACTATGATGGAATCACAGTTTGACCGTATCATTGACCGCCGGGGTACCGGCAGCCTGAAATATGATTTTGCCGTCAGACGGGGCAAGCCTGCCAATGTGCTCCCCCTCTGGGTGGCCGATATGGATTTTCAGGCGCCCCCCGCCGTGCTGGATGCGCTGCGGGAGCGGGTGGATCACGGTATTTTCGGTTATAGCGAGCCGGGCGAAGGATATTTTGAAGCCCTGCTGGGCTGGTATCAGGAGCGTCACGGCTGGACCCCTCAACGCAGATGGCTGGTCAAAACCCCGGGCATTGTGTTTGCCCTGGCCATGGCGGTGCGGGCCTATACGGAGATCGGCGACGGCGTGCTCATCCAGCAGCCGGTCTACTACCCCTTCAGCGAAGTGATTGAGGACAACAACCGGGTTCTGGTCAGCAATCCACTGGAGAATCGCGGCGGCGTGTATCAAATCAATTTTGAGGACTTCGAACGGTGCATTGTGGAGCATCGGGTCAAGCTCTTCCTCCTCTGCTCCCCTCACAATCCTGTGGGACGAGTCTGGACCAGGGAAGAGCTGGCGGCAATGGGCGATATCTGCCTGCGTCACGGCGTCATTGTGGCGTCGGATGAAATTCATTGGGATTTCGTCTGGGGAGACAACAGGCACACGGTATTCTCGACCCTGGGTGAAGCATTCGAACAGAATTGCCTGATCTTCACCGCGCCCAGTAAGACCTTTAACATGGCTGGGCTTCAGATTTCCAACTGCTTTATTCCCAATCCCGAGCTGCGCAGGAAATTTCGGCTGGAAATTGACCGGGCGGGCTACAGCCAGCACAATACCATGGGACTGGCCGCCTGCCAGGCGGCTTACAGCCGGGGAGGCGCATGGTTTGACGAGCTGAAGGATTATTTATGGGACAATATTTCCTTTGTGAGAAGCTATCTGCGGGAGAACCTACCTGAGATTCAGCTTGTTGAGCCGCAGGGAACCTATCTGCTGTGGCTGGATTTCCGGGCGCTGAATCTGACCGAGGAGGAGCGGGAGTATCTCATCGTCAACAAGGCCGGACTCTGGCTGGACAGCGGCGCGATCTTTGGCGCGGTGGGTGAAGGCTTCGAGCGCATTAACATCGCCTGCCCCCGTAAAACGCTTCAGCTTGCGCTGGAGTGTCTGGAGGAAGCGATTCACGGCCGCCGCTGATTATAGGACAAAAGACCTCCGCACAACGCCGTCTGCGCCGGGCTTTACAATTGTCCGAAGGCTTGGTATACTGAACCGGCTTACTGTTTGTCTTCAGCCTGTATCAGGAGGAGAGGATATGCTTACATTGGTCGTCGGCGGCTCCGCCAGCGGAAAATCAAGCTTCGCGGAATCCCTGATGGTCTCCGGGGATTCTGAACGGCGCATCTACCTTGCCACCATGCTGCTCCGAGACGAGGAATGCGAAAAACGCGCCCTGCATCATCGGGAAATGCGCAGGGACAAAGCCTTTGAGACGCTGGAATGCCCCCGGGCTCTGGAACGGGCCAATATACCGCCCCGCTCGTCGGTGCTGCTGGAGGATCTGTCCAATCTGGCCGCCAATGAATTTTTCGGGGACGAAGACTCCGCCGGAGCCGCCGGGCGGATCATGTCCGGCATCCTGCGTCTGGAGCAATTGTCTGAGGCGCTTGTCATTGTGTCTAACGAGCTGTTTTTAGACGGAATGGAATATGACCGGGAAACCCTGGATTACCTGATGTGCCTTTCCGCGCTTAATCGCGCCGTGGCCGCCCGGGCGGATCTGGTATACGAGGTAATCTGCGGCATCCCCATCCTTTGGAAGGAGTCGGCGTCATGAATTCCCTATTCGTGGCGTTTGCCATGTACTCCAAGCTTCCCGTGCCCCGCGCGGACTGGACGAAGGAGCATATGGCCTGGGCACTGTGCTGGTTTCCTCTGGTGGGGGGCGTCATCGGACTGCTTCTCGCTGTCTGGCTGCGGCTTGCCGTGCTGCTCTCTCTGGGTCCCATGCTGCGGGGCGCGGTTGCCCTGCTCCTTCCCATCGCGGTCAGCGGGGGCATCCATCTGGACGGCTTCTGCGACACCGCCGACGCGCTGGGTTCCCATCAGAACCGGGAGCGCAAGCTGGAAATTCTGAAAGATTCCCATGTAGGTGCCTTTGCCCTGATCGCCTGCGCACTCTACCTGCTTGTGTTCTTCTCAGCCTGGTGTGAAATCACTCCCACCGGGCAGGCCATTCCGGTTCTGGCTCTGATTCCCGTTCTGTCCCGCTGTCTGTCCGGACTGGGAGCGGTGACCATTCCCAACGCCAGAGGCAGCGGCCTGCTGGCCACCTTCACCGGCGCTATGAACCTGTTTCGGGCCAGACTGATTCTGGGACTGCTCACCGTCCTCGCCGCCGCGGCCATGGTGTGCTGGGCTCCCGTGATGGGAGGCGCGGCCGTGTCCGCCTCCGCCCTGATCCTTCTCTATTACAGCGTCATGAGCCGGAGGCAATTCGGCGGAATCACCGGCGACCTGGCGGGCTTTTTCCTTCAATTATGTGAGCTGGCGGCGGTATTCTCCGTCGCGGTCACTCAGGCAGCGGGAGGCTGATTGCATGATTCTGATGATCGGCGGCGCGGCTCAGGGGAAGCTGGCCTACACCCTTGGGCACTATCAGCTTACCTCTTCCGACGTGGCGTATGATTTTGAATCCGCCGGAAGCAAGGCTGTTTTTTACGGACTGCATCAGGCGGTGCGCGCCCTGCTGTCCGCCGGAGGCGATCCTTCCGCGGCCATGGAGCGGGCGCTTTTACAAAATCCCGGGCTGATCGTCATCTGCGATGAGGTGGGCGGCGGCGTGGTACCCATCGACCCTGTCCAGCGGGAGTGGCGGGAGGCCACAGGCCGGCTCTGCTGTACCCTTGCCGCCCAGGCCGATCAGGTTGTGCGGATTTTTTGCGGTCTGCCCATGGTGCTCAAAGGCGGCGGTTAACTTGGAACCGCTTCTCCTTCGGCACGGCACAGTAACTCCGGCGCACGCCCATTTTTAAGGCAGAGCGCTCACGGGGCGCTATGGATCAGCAGTCCTATAGTCGTTTCAGGACATTCATGTCCTTTTACCGCAAAATAATCCCTTGCCTCCCGCGATTCTTCATGCTATGATTACATTACAATTGAACATCTTACATACAAAGCAGTGCGAACACGCTGTGTTCACCGGGGAAGTTGGGTTTTATTCCCACGCGGTCCCGCCACTGTGTTAAGGGCTACGAGCCCTTTCAGCCAGAATGCCGGTCTGCTTTGCGCGCTGTTCACGAGGTATGAACAGGACGTTGATTGCGGCTGACCCTATGCTGTGCTGCCATTAGCATCCTTTTCTGCCGGAAAGGATGTTTTTTTGTGCCCTTTTGACGGATTAGCCGGGTTAATTTCCCGCACGGGACCGCCGCTGTTACGGCACATGCGCCTAAAGTCAGTAAATCCGTCGCTTCATTCCCGCCAGAACTTTCGGTACCAGAGCTCTGAGCAGTTATGAAAAGGAGAGTATCTCTTATGCCAAACAGCAAAAAACGCGGCCTTTTCCTCTCTCTCATCCCTGCCCTGATCCTCTGTTTCGTCACCTCCGCAAGCGCCATGCACATTATGGAGGGCTATCTTCCTATGGGTCACTGCATCGTCTGGGGCGCACTGTGCCTGCCGTTCCTGTACCTTGGTATTCGGAAGATCCAGCAGATTGTCTCGGAAAACCGCAAGACTCTGATTATTCTCGCCATGGCGGGCGCTTACGCCTTTGTCCTCTCCGCGCTGAAGATTCCCAGTGTGACAGGCTCCTCCAGCCACGCCACCGGCACCGGACTGGGCGCCATTTTGTTCGGGCCTGCGCCCATGGCCGTGCTGGGCATCATTATTCTGCTGTTTCAGGCCATCCTTCTGGCGCACGGCGGACTGACCACTCTGGGCGCCAACACCTTCTCCATGGCCATCGCGGGGCCGCTGCTGGCCTGGGGCATTTACCGCCTGTGCATCAAACTGAATGTCAAACAGCACATTGCCGTCTTTCTATCCTGTTGCCTGGGTGATTTATTCACCTACTGCGTCACAAGCGTCCAGCTGGCTCTGGCCCACCCCAGCGCGACGAGCGGCGTAATGGGCTCCGTTGCTGAATTTATGAGCATCTTCGCCCTCACCCAAATTCCTCTTGCCGTCATTGAGGGCCTGCTCACCGTCGTTGTCATCATGGGTCTGGAAAGCTGCGCCGACGCTGAACTCTCCGCGCTGGGCTATGAGAGAGGACGTGCTTAATATGAAACAGAATGTACGGAAGGTTCTTTTGATTCTTGTCATCTGCGTCCTCATTGCCGTGATTCCCCTGCTTGTGCTCAACTCGGAATTCGGCGGCTCCGACGACGCCGCCGAAACTGTGGTTTCCTCTGTTGACCCCACCTATCAGCCTTGGGCGGAAAGTCTCATCACCTTGCCCGGCCCCGAGACAGAAAGCCTGCTCTTCTGCCTGGAGGCAGCCATCGGCTCCGGCATTCTGTGCTTCTGTTTTGGCTATCTGGCTGCCAGGAAAAAATATTCCACTCATGGCGGCGGCGCGCAAGCCGGACAAACGCAGGCAAGCTCCTAACCGGGTTTGCCTCGCGCAGAGAGGTGATTATTTTGATTTTAATTTCCATTTTAACCGCCGCGGTTGTTCTGCTCACGTTCTATGGCTGGATGGGCACCCCGCTTCTGCTGGCCCTCTCCCTGTCCGTCGCCGCGCTGATTTTGGTTCTGGGCAGACACCATGAGCACCGGCATGACGACCTGACCATGCTGGACAGTTTAGCCGTACGCTCAAGACTCTCCTCAATGAATCCCGCACTGAAGGCAGCCTTCTTTGTTCTGATTCTGATCGTCTCGGTGGCGGTTGATTCCGTCCCTCTGAATGCCGCCGTCATTGTGCTGATGGCGTTGATTACGGTGGCTGGGGGCAAAATTCCCCTGCATGCCTATCTGGAGCTTCTTCTGATTCCCGCCGCGTTTCTTCTGGTGGGCGGGCTGGCTTTGCTGCTGGATTATTCTCCCGTCCCCTCCGGTGTGCTCCAACTGCCGTTTTTCGCCGGTTATCTCGTTGTGACCCGGGCCTGCCAGATCTCCTCGCTGGTGATTCTGTGCAAGGCATTGGCCGCCGTGAGCTGCCTGTACGCGCTCAGCCTCTCCACGCCGCTGCACGAGCTGATCGCTGTTCTCCGGAAGCTGAAGCTCCCCGAGCTGGTCATTGAACTGATGTTTCTCATCTACCGGTACATCTTTATCCTCAGCCGCATTCTTTCCGACATGAAAACCGCCGCCGATGCCCGATTCGGCTTTTCGTGCCGTTCCGCCGTCATGCGTACCGCCGGAGGCACCATGACCAATCTGCTGATTCTCTCCTTCCGGAAGGCCTCCACGTCCTATGACGCCATGGAATCCCGCTGCTATGACGGGCATCTGGTCTTTTTCACTTCGCCAAAAGCAGTCAAAGAGCTTCATCTACTGATGGCCTTCTGCTGTATCCTGGCCCTATCCGCCGTCTACTGCGTGGGGAGGTGGTTTCTGTGACACAACCGGAATCCCTTCTGGAGCTGCGGAGCATCTCCTACTCCTATGGCAACGGCGAACCCGCGCTCCGCGGCATCTCCGTGTCCATCCGCACCGGCGAGCGAATCGCCCTGCTGGGCAACAACGGCGCCGGGAAGTCCACCTTCTTCCTCTGCTGCAACGGGGTATTAAAGCCTCAATCAGGCTCCGTCCTGTTAAATGGAACCGTCGTTTCCAACAAGAAGCGGGATCTGGCTGAGCTGCGGCGGCACGTGGGCATTGTGTTCCAGGACCCCGACCATCAGATCATCGCCTCCACCGTGGAATCCGAGGTGAGCTTCGGCCCCATGAATCTGGGTCTTCCGAAATCGCAAGTGGCTGGCAGGCTGGACGCCGCTCTAAAGGCCATGAATCTGGAGGCGATGCGCACCCGCCCGCCCCACTATCTCAGCGGCGGGGAAAAAAAGCGGGTCAGCATCGCGGACATTCTGGCCATGGAACCCAGCCTGATCCTGCTGGACGAGCCTACCGCCGGTCTGGACTGCGCCCACACCGTCCGTCTGGAGGAGACAATGGCCGCGCTGCACCGGCAGGGAATGGCGATGCTGGTCTCCACCCACGACGTGAATTTTGCCTGGCGCTTTGCGGACCGGATTCTGGTGCTCTCCAAGGGTGATCTGATTGCCGATGCTCCCGCCGCCGAGGTATTCTCTCAAACCGCGCTGTTACAGCAGGCCGGGCTGGAAAAGCCCGCCGTGTTCGCACTCTCCGAGGCACTCGGAATCCATCCCATCCCCCGCACCATGGAGGAATTAACATGTCAGATCAGGCAATCCTCGTAGTCAGCTTCGGCACCAGCTTCGACGACACCCGTGAAAAAACCATCGCCGCCACACAGGCGCAAATCAGGCGTCAGTTTCCCGATTACGCCGTCTATTCCGCCTTTACCAGCGGGATGGTACGTGGTATCCTGAAGCAGAGGGGCATTGACATCCCTTCTGTAGAGGATACTTTGGAGCAAATCCTCCGGGATGGGGTGAAACGCCTTGCCGTTCAGCCCACTCATCTGCTCTATGGCGACGAGTACGACAAAATGCGCTCCGCCGTCGCCGGTCAGGCCTCCCGCTTTGAGCGCGTGACTGTGGGCGCGCCCCTGCTTTCGGATTATAGCGATATGTACGAGGTGCTCTCCGCGCTGGACGAGGGCATCCCCCGGGAGCTGGACGAAGCGTTAGTTCTGATGGGCCACGGCACCGGTCATTTCAGCAACACGACCTACGCCGCCATGGACTATTTCGCCAAGGCCAATGGCTTTGAGGATGTGTTTGTGGGTACGGTAGAGGCCTGGCCCGACCTGGATGAGGTGGTTTCCCAAGTCCTGCGGGAGGGCTTCACCCGCGCTGTCCTCACGCCGCTGATGCTGGTGGCCGGCGATCATGCCCAAAATGATATGGCGGGAGAGGAACCCCGCAGCTGGCGCTCCGTCTTTGCCGCCAACGGCCTGCAAACCCGCTGTATGGTGCGGGGCCTGGGCGAATATGAATCCGTCCGCGCCCTTTACTGCGCGCATATTGAGAGGGCGCTTACCCATGAGCTTTGAGCATTACATCAGAAGCGGCTCCAAGCTCCTGCGGTGCGGGTATACCACCGGAAGCTGCGCCGCGCTGGCGGCGCTGGCGGCCGCCCGTACACTGCTGACCGGAGCGTCCGTGGAAACCTCCGCGATTGTTACCCCGAAGGGGCTCCCGGTGGAGGTGGATATTGTGGACTGCGTCCGTTCTCCCCGTTCGGTCTCCTGCGCCGTGCGTAAGGACGGCGGGGACGACTGCGACGCCACCGACGGAGCGCTGATTTACGCCGAGGTCAGCCTTTGTGACCACGGCATCGTCATTGACGGCGGCACCGGCGTAGGCAGGGTCACGAAAAAGGGGCTGGATCAGCCCGTGGGCGCGGCGGCCATCAACCGGGTCCCTCGTCAAATGATTGCGTCCTCACTCTCCGCCCTCTGCGTGGAAACCGGTTATACCGGCGGGCTCTCCGTGATCATTTCAGTTCCGGGAGGCGAGGAATTGGCCAAGCACACATTTAACGGGTCTCTGGGCATCACCGGCGGCATCTCCATCCTGGGCACCAGCGGCATTGTGGAGCCTCAAAGCCTTCAGGCGCTTGTGGACAGCATCGGAGTGGAATTGAACGTAGCCGCCGCCGAGGGCTGCCGGGATATCATCCTCACCCCCGGCAACTACGGCGAAACCTTTTTAGAGACACTGCCCGGTGCCGGGCGCGTTCCCCATGTCAAGTGCTCCAACTTTTTCGGTGATGCCCTGGATTTCGCCGCGGTTCACCAGTTTTCCCGTGTTTTAGTGGTGGCCCACATGGGAAAGCTGGTGAAGCTGGCAGGCGGCATCATGAACACCCACTCCCGCTTCGCCGACTGCCGCGCGGAGCTTTTCGCGGTTCACGCCGCGCTGTGCGGCGGCAGCCAGGAGTTGATCGAAACTCTGATGAACGCGGCCACCAGTGACGCCTGCGTTGAACTCCTCCGGGACGCGGGACTATGGGCTCCTGTGCTGCAGCGGCTGCTGGTCAAAATTCAGGAGCATCTCGACCATCGGGTGAGGGGGGCGTTTTTCGTGGGCGCGGTGGCCTTCAGCAATCAATACGGACTGCTTGGCATCACCGGGCCGGGACAGGACATTCTGAACCAATGGAGGACAGAGCCATGACAAAAGGAACTCTCTACGGCGTGAGCGTGGGTCCCGGTGACCCAGAGCTGATGACGCTGAAGGCCGTGAAAACCATTGAGCGCTGCCCCTGTGTGGCGTCTCCCCAGACCGCCGGCGAACACACGCTTGCCCTTGACATCGCGGCTCAGACCGTCAATCTGGAGGGCAAGGAGCTTCTCTTTCTTCCGTTTCTGATGGTACATGACCGAAAGGCCCTGGAAAAGAACCACAGAGCGCTTGCGGATTTATTAAAGTGCCGGCTGGACGCTGGAACCAACGTGGCCATGCTTAATCTGGGCGACGTGGCGGTGTACTCCACGTTCGCCTACCTGATGGATATTCTGGTGGGCGATGGGTACCCTGTGGAGATGATTCCCGGCGTGCCCAGCTTCTGCGCCGTGGCTGCCGCCCTGGGCACCGGGCTCACCGCCATGCACCGGCCCCTTCATATCATCCCGGCGGGTGGCATGTCCGTGGACGAGGCTCTGGATCTGCCCGGCACCAAGGTTCTGATGAAAACCGGCAAAGCCATGCCCGCCGTCAAGAGGGCCATAACCGCCCGCGGGCTGACGGACAAAACCATGCTGGTGCAGAACTGCGGTCTCCCCAACCAGAACATCTGCCGGAATTTCAGTGAGGCGGACGATTCTATCAGCTATTTCACCACCATGATTGTGAAGGAGTGAGCCTATGGTATACTTTGTCGGCGCGGGCTCCGGCGCGGTGGATCTCATCACCGTCCGGGGGGCACGGCTTTTGGGAGAGGCCGATGTGATCATCTACGCGGGCAGCCTTGTCAATCCCCAGCTGCTGGACTACGCAAAGCCCGGCTGCGCCATTCACGACAGTGCCTATATGACACTGGAGCAGGTGCTGGCGGTGATGCGTCAGGCGGAGGCCGGAGGACAGACCACCGTACGGCTGCACACCGGCGACACCAGCCTGTTCAGCGCCATCCGCGAGCAAATGGACGCGCTGGCAGAGGACGGGATTCCCTATCAGATTGTCCCCGGGGTTTCCAGCTTCTGCGGCGCAGCGGCGGCGCTGGGGGCGGAATATACGCTGCCCGGCGTGAGCCAGACGGTGATCATCTCCCGCATGGCGGGGCGCACTCCCGTGCCGGAGCGTGAGCAGATCAAACATCTCTCTCAATTCGGCAGCACGATGGTGCTCTTTCTCTCCTCCTCCCTGATTCCGCAGCTGGCGGAGGAGCTGCTGTCCGGCGGCGTTTACACTGGGGATACTCCCGCCGCGATTGTCTACAAGGCCACATGGCCGGATGAGCAGGTGTTTCACTGCACCATTGCCACGCTGGAGGCAACGGCAAAGGAGCACCATATCGACAAAACCGCGCTCATCACAGTGGGCGGCTTTCTGGGCGGTTGCTACGAGCGCTCCAAGCTGTATGATCCCTCCTTCACCACCGGATTCCGGGCGGCCGAGCATGGAAATTAGGATGATTTCCTTTACACGGAAGGGCTACGCGCTGGGGGAAACCCTTGCCGCCCTTCTGAGCGCATCCCATTGCGTCACCCTGTCCAAAGGCTTCGGTGCGGACAAAACCAGCCTGAGCGGGTGGACGGCGGAGGCCTTCGCGGAAGCGGAAGGCCTGATTTTCATCGGCGCGGCGGGAATTGCCGTGCGTTCCATCGCGCCCCATTTGGCCTCCAAAATCTCTGACCCAGGAGTGCTTGTGGTGGATGACTGCGGGCGGTTTGTCATCCCCATCCTGTCCGGCCATCTGGGGGGAGCCAACGAACTGGCCGCCGCTGTTGCGGAGCTGCTCCAAGCCATTCCGGTGATCACCACCGCCACAGACTCAAACGGCGTGTTTGCCGTGGACAGCTGGGCCAGGCGTCAGGGGTTGATGATTGCAAACCCCGAACGCATCAAATGGGTCTCCGCCCGGCTTCTGGCAGGAGAAACCATCCGCATCCGGAGCCAATTCCCTATCTCCGGCACACCTCCCCGCGGCATTGAATTGACGGACGATAAGGAATACGATGTGCTCGTCTCCATCAAAACGCGAGGACGGGAAGGCGTTCTGCGTCTGATCCCCCCGGTATGCGCCCTGGGCGTGGGCTGCCGCAGGGACATTCCCGCCGAAGCCGTCGAAACCGCTTTTCAGGCACTGCTGGGCAAGGGCAGCATTGCCCAGCAGGCTGTCTGTCGGGTATGTTCCATTAATATGAAGGCCGGGGAGCCGGGTATTTTGGCCTTCTGCCGCGCCCGCAGGCTTCCCTTCGAATGCTTTTCCGCTCAAACTCTGGCTCAGGCGGAAGGCTCCTTTGCTTCCTCGGCTTTTGTCAGGCAGGTGACCGGCGTGGACAACGTCTGCGAGAGAAGCGCCGTCTGTGGCTGTCCAGGCGGAGGCGACCTGATTGTGAAAAAAAACGCGGGCAACGGCGTCACCATGGCGTTGGCTATGCCCCGCGTGATTCTGTCATTTTAGGAGAATGTCCATGAATAAGCTCTATGTGGTGGGTATCGGCCCCGGCGGGGAGCCGTATATGACCGGTGCGGCCAGGCTTGCCCTTGAGGAATGCGAGCTCCTTTGCGGCTATGGGGTATATATCGACCTAGTGGCGCCGCTGTTTCCCGGCAAGCCGGTTTTAACCACCCCCATGACCCGGGAGATCGAGCGCTGCCGCATGGCACTGGAGGCTGCCGCAGCAGGAAAAACCACTGCCATGGTGTGCAGCGGCGACGCAGGGGTGTACGGCATGGCCGGTCTCATATTGGAGCTTTCCGGTGACTTCCCCGCCGTGGACATTGAGGTGGTCAGCGGCGTGACCGCGGCTCTCTCCGGAGCGGCAGTGCTGGGCGCGCCCCTCTCCCACGATTTCGCCGTGATCTCCCTGTCCGACCTGCTCACCCCGTGGGATCTGATTGAACGGCGGCTGGCGCTGGCGGCGCAGGGTGATTTCTGTGTGGCGCTCTACAACCCCGCCAGCAAAAAGCGCGCCGATTATCTTCGCCGCGCCTGTGAAATTTTGCTGCAATCTAAGACGCCGGACACGGTCTGCGGCTGGGTACGCAACATTGGCCGGGAGGGACAGACCCATCAGGTTACCACCCTCGGAGCGCTGATGGACATGACGCTGGATATGTTCTGCACCGTTTTCATCGGCAATTCCTCTACCAAACTCCTCGGCGGTAAAATGGTAACACCACGGGGCTACGAAGCAAAGCTATGAGCAGACTCTTACTGTTTGCCGGAACCACCGAGGGTCGGAAATTAAGCCTCGCCGCCGCCGAGCTGGGCTACGACGTGACGGTCTGCGTGGCGACCGAATACGGAAAGGCACAGTTTCCGGACGGATTCCCCGGCGTGATATCGGGGCGTTTGGAGACGGCGGATATGGTGACACTGATCAGGCAGGAGAGCTTCGACAGTGTGATTGACGCGACCCACCCCTACGCCGTGGCCGTCAGCGCCAACGTCAGGGACGCCTGTGATCTCACCGGCGTCCGGTGTCTTCGTCTGCTCCGGGAGGAGAGCCCCGCCGGGGACTGCGTGTACTTCGACAGCCTTTCCGATGCCTGCTCGGCGGCAGAGGGGCGAACGGGACCCATTTTGGCCACCACTGGGAGTAAGGTGCTTCAGCCTTACACCACTATTAGAGATTACCGCAACCGGGTCTTTTTTCGGGTGCTTCCCACGCAGGAATCCATGCTGCTCTGTCTGAACGCCGGAATCCCCGCCCGTCACATCATCGCCCAAAAAGGGCCTTTTTCCAAGGAATGCAATCTCCAGCTCCTTCATGATATCCATGCCAAAACCGTCATCACCAAGGATGGCGGGGCGGAGGGCGGCTTTGCGGCGAAGGTGGAGGCCGCCCGGGAATCCGGCGCGGAGGTCTTTGTGATCAGACGGCCCAGAGAGAGCGGCTTTACCTATCAACAGGTATTATCGATGTTAAAGGAGGAATTTTAGATGCGGGTCACCATTCTGGGCGTGGGCATGGGCAACCCCGAGACCCTCACACTGGGCGGTCTCCGCGCCCTGGAGCGCGCCGATGCGGTGATCGGCGCCTCGCGCCTGCTGGCAAGCCTCCCCTCCTCCTGCGGAGCGGACCGCCTCACGGCGATCACTCCCTCCGAAATCCGGTCTCTGCTGGAGGAGCACAGCCACTGGAGAGAGGCGGCTGTGGTCATGAGCGGCGACATCGGCTTTTACAGCGGCACCACCGCCCTTCTGCCCGCGCTGGAGGGCTATGAGGTGGAAACCATCTGCGGCATCACCACGGTGCAATATCTTGCCGCGAAGTTGCGCCGTCCCTGGCAAGACGTCCGGCTGGTCAGCGCCCACGGCATCGACTGCAACATCATCGGCTCCGTGCTCTCCGCCAGAGAGGTGTTCTTTCTCACCGGGGGAAAAATCACCCCTTCCACTATCCTCCATGTTCTTTGCTCCTCCGGTCTTGGCCTGTCCGAAGTCACCGTCGGCGCGAATCTCTCTTATCCCGACGAGTGGATTGTCACCGACACTGCAAACGCTCTACGCGAGGAATCCTTTCCGCCCCTCTCCTCGGTTTGGGTGCGCCGGAGTGACCCGCTCCGACAGGAGCTGTTCTGCCCCGGCCTGCCGGACGACGCGTTCATCCGCGCCGATGTCCCCATGACCAAGCAGGAGGTACGCGCCTGCGTGCTGGCGAAGCTGCGGGTGGAGACGGAGGACGTGGTCTACGATATCGGGGCGGGTACCGGCTCGGTGGGGGTGGAGCTTGCGCTGCTCTCCCCCATGAGTTCCGTGTTCGCCGTGGAATGCGCCCCGGAGGCCTGCGGCCTCATCAGGGCAAACCGGGAGGCCTTCTGCGCGCTGAACCTCACTCTGGTAGAGGGAACCGCTCCGGAAGCCCTGTCACCCCTGCCCCCGCCCCAATGCGCCTTTATCGGGGGAAGCCGGGGCAGACTGGAGCCGATTCTCTCCGCGCTCCTTCTTAAAAATCCCGGCGTCCGGGTGGTCATCAGCGCCATTGCCGTGGAGACGCTGGGGGAGGCTCTTACGGATCTGAAAAAGCTTGCCTTTTCGGGAATTGAAATCACCCAGCTGGCGGTCAGCCGCTCCAAGCCGGTAGGAACCTATCACCTGATGACGGGGCAGAATCCCATTTTCCTGCTCTCGGCACAAGGAGGCGAACGCCCATGAAAGCCTCGGTTCCACGGGTGATGCTGGCGGCGGTTCAGAGCGGAGGCGGCAAAACCACCGTCACCTGCGGCTTGCTGCGGCTTCTCATGCGGCGGGGGCTTCGTCCCGCCGCCTTCAAATGCGGGCCGGACTACATCGACCCCCTGTTTCACGCCCAGGTCATCGGAACTCAAACCGGCAATTTGGACCTGTTTTTCACGGATGATTCCACTGCCGTAGCCCTGCTGGCGGAGGAGAGCGCGGGCTGTTCTCTGGCCGTGTTGGAGGGAGTCATGGGCTATTACGACGGCCTGGGCGGCGTCACCGATACCGCCTCCTCCTATCATCTGGCCAGCGTGACTCATACCCCCACGGTGCTGATTGTGGACGCAAAGGGAACTTCCCTGTCCCTCTGCGCCGTCATCAGCGGCTTCACCGGCTTTCGTGACGACAGTATGGTTCAGTCGGTGCTTCTCAATCGCTGTACCAAGGCGCAGTACGCGCTGCTCAAACCGGTGATTGAGGCGGAGTGCGGTGTTTCGGTGCTGGGCTATGTCCCCTTAGACTCTCGTTTCGCGCTGGAGAGCCGGCATCTGGGTCTTGTGACAGCCGCCGAGGTTTCCAACCTGAAGGAGAAGCTGGATCTTCTGGCAGACACACTGTCTGAGACGGTGGACTTGGAGCGCCTGCTCGCTTTGGCAAGGAGCGCGCCGGAGCTGGAGTATGCCCCTCTAACCATCCCTCCCGCCGTCAAAAGCACCCCGATGATCGCCGTGGCGCGGGACAAGGCCTTCTGCTTTTATTACCGGGAGAATTTGGAGCTTCTCTCCAAACTGGGCGCGCGGCTTTGTTTTTTTTCTCCCCTGGAGGACGCCCACCTGCCGGAGGGCATCTGCGGCCTCTATCTGGGAGGGGGTTACCCGGAGCTTTATGGGAAGGCGTTGGAGGACAACGGCACCCTGCGCAGGGAAATTCGGGACGCGGTTATCTCCGGCCTGCCCACCTTTGCCGAGTGCGGCGGCTTCCTGTATCTCCACGAGAGCATGACTGACCAAGGCGGACAATCCTTCCCCATGTGCGGTGTTCTTCCCGGGGCATGCCGCTACACCGGCGGCTTGCGTCGGTTCGGATACATTACCCTCACCGCAGAACAGGACAACCTGCTCTGCCTCACGGGCGACCACATCCGTGCTCATGAATTTCACTATTTTGACTCCGACTCCTGCGGTGACTCCTGTTACGCGGAAAAACCCGTCAGCCGCGCGGGCTGGCCCTGCATTCATGGAACACGGACGCTGTTTGCGGGCTTTCCCCATTTATATTTTTACAGCAACCCCGCCTTTGCGCGGCAGTTCGTGCGGACAGCGGAGCAATATGGAGGGAAAGATGGATGATTACCGAAGAAACATGTCCATACAGTGAGACGCTGGATCATATCTGCGCCTCTATCAAGCCCGTCAGCGAAGATGCCGCTGGGGAGTGCCGCGAAAAATGGAGCTCCATCGCCATTCCGCTGGGCAGCCTGGGACTGCTGCAGGAGGCCGTGGCCCGCATCTGCGCCATCACCGATTTCGTTTCACCCTCCATTGCCAAGCGGTGTGTGGTGGTATTTTGCGGCGACAACGGCGTGGTGGCCGAGGGCGTCACTCAGACTGGCAGCGAGGTAACGGCCATTGTGGCAAAAAATCTCTGCACCGGGGACACCAGCGTTTGCAAAATGTCCGCTGTGGCAAATACAGACGTTATTCCTGTGGACATGGGCATGAATGCTCCCATCGACGACGACCGCATTCTTCCGCGCCGTCTTGGCAGCGGAACCTCCAATATGGCAAAGGAGCCTGCCATGACCCGAGAAACCGCTTTGCGGGGCATTTTCGCCGGAATTGAACTGGCACGGGAACTGAAGGCGCGGGGCTACCGCCTCTTTGCCACCGGGGAAATGGGCATTGGCAATACCACCACGTCCAGCGCTATGGCTTCGGTTCTCCTGAATCAGCCCGTGGAGCGGATGACCGGCGTGGGGGCAGGACTGTCCAACGAGGGTCTCCGGCACAAAATCGCAGCCATCCGCACCGCCATTTCCATCCACAGCCCCGACCCACGGGATCCCATCGGCGTTTTGGCGGCAGTGGGCGGCTTTGACATCGCGGGCATGGTGGGCCTTTATCTGGGCGGCGCGCTCTGCCGGATTCCGGTTGTGATCGACGGCTTTATTTCCAGTGTCGCGGCTCTGTGCGCCGCCCGCATCTGTCCTGATACTCTGGGCTATATGCTCGCCAGCCATTGCAGCGGTGAACCCGCCGGGCAGCTGCTGCTGGACAGTCTGGGTCTGCATCCCATGCTGACCGCCGGTATGCGCCTGGGGGAGGGTACCGGAGCCGTGGCGGCAATCCCCCTTCTTGATATGGCGTTTGCGGTTTACAACGCCATGGCGACCTTTGAGGAAATCAACGTGGAGGCTTATCAGCCCTTATAGGAGGCGGCGTTTTTGTACATCTTAGCGGCTGTGACCGTGGGCTTTCTTCTGGATCTGCTCCTCGGTGACCCCCGATGGCTGCCGCACCCCGTGGTATGGATGGGAAAGCTCATCTCCGCGCTGGAGCCGCCTCTTCGGCGTGTGTTTCCCCGGACACCCCGGGGAGAGCGGTGCGCGGGTCTGGTGATGGCGCTGGTTCTGCCCGCGCTCTCCTTTCTGATCTGCTGCGGCGTTCTGTGGCTGCTGGGGCTGGCTCATCCCCTGCTCCGGCTGGCGGCGGAGAGCTTCTGGTGTTTTCAGCTTCTGGCGGTGAAAAGCCTGAGGGACGCCGCTATGGAGGTTTACCGCGCCCTCAGGGCAGGCGACCTGCCCGAGGCCCGGAGGCGGGTGTCATACATCGTGGGACGCGACACCGGGTCGCTGGACGCAGATGGGGTGACCCGGGCCGCGGTGGAAACCGTGGCTGAGAACACCTCCGACGGCAGTGTGGCTCCACTGTTATTTCTCTTTCTGGGCGGCGCGCCGCTGGGGATGCTCTATAAGGCCGTCAACACTATGGATTCCATGATCGGCTATCAAAATGACCGCTACCGCCACTTCGGAACCGCCGCCGCCCGGCTGGACGACGTGCTCAACTTCATTCCCGCCCGCCTTTCGGGACTTCTCATGGCAGCGGTGTCACCGCTGCTGGGCTTCGACGGCAGGGGCGCATTCCGTATCTTTCTGCGGGACCGGAAAAACCACAAAAGTCCCAATTCGGCGCATACCGAGGCTGCCTGTGCCGGGGCGCTGGGCATCCGGCTGGCGGGCGATGCCAGCTACTTCGGCATGATCGTTCACAAGCCCACGATAGGCGACCCCATCCGCCCCATCACTCCCGAGGATATTCCGTTCGCCGTCAGGCTGCTCTACGGAACCTCCGCCGTGTGTTTTGTCCTTTGCGTTCTGCTCCGGCTGCTGGCCGTTATTTTACTATGGGGGAGGAACATCATATGCCTCTGATTCATGGGGGCGACGTGGAGGGCTTTCTGCGTCAGTTCGGGCAGCAGCCTCTGGACTTTTCGGCAAATGTAAGCCCTCTCGGCCTTCCGGAGGGTGTCAGGCAGGCGGTCACCGCCTGCCTGGACAGTGCCGACGCCTATCCCGACCCGCTCTGCCGCTCTCTCTGCCAGGCGATTGCCGCCCACGAGGACAAACTACCGGAGCAGGTGGTGTGCGGGAACGGCGCGGCGGATCTCATTTACCGGCTCGTCTGCGCCCTGCGCCCCAAGTCTGCGCTCCTGCCGGCTCCCTGCTTCGCGGAGTACGAGCACGCTCTGAGATTAAATGACTGTGAGATCGTTCGCTACCCCCTGAGCCCTGCAACCGGCTTTGCCCTCACGGAGGATTTTTTAAACGCCATTACCCCGCCGCTGGATATTCTGTTCCTCTGTCAGCCCAACAACCCCACGGGCCTTCTCTGTGAGCGGCCGCTGCTGCTGTCCATACTGGAGCGCTGCCGCGCCTGCGGCACCACGCTGGTGGTGGATGAATGCTTTGTGGAGTTTCTCGACCAGCCGGAGGACTATTCTCTCTCGGACAAGCTTGCGGACTATGACCGCCTCTTCATCCTCAAGGCCTTCACCAAGCTTTACGCCATGGCGGGCCTCCGGCTTGGCTACGGACTATGTGCTTCTCCCTCCCTGATCGCGCGGGTGTGGGGCTCGGGACAGCCCTGGGCCGTCTCTTCTACGGCTCAGGCAGCAGGCATCGCCGCTCTGAGGGAAACCGAATATGTCGCCCGTGTGAAACGGCTGCTGGAGCAGGAAAAGCCGTATTTGCTGCGTGAGCTGGAGGGGGCGGGGCTTACCTGCCTGGGTTCCGCCGCCAACTATATTTTTTTCCACTCCACCGATTTCCTGCTGCATAAAAAGCTGCGGGAGGCGGGAATCATGATCCGGGACTGTTCCAACTATGCGGGACTCTCTCCGGGTTATTACCGCATCGCGGTTCGCACCCATGAGGAAAATCAGCAGTTGATCTCCGCCATCAGAAGCATAGCAACGAGGTGAATGACGCATGGCAAAAGCAATTATGGTACAGGGCACCACGTCCAACGCCGGCAAGAGCCTGGTGACGGCGGGTTTGTGCCGGATTTTCCGGCAGAACGGCTACCGGGTCGCCCCGTTTAAAAGTCAGAACATGGCGCTCAACAGCTTCATCACCCGGGAGAGTCTTGAAATGGGCCGGGCACAGGTGATGCAGGCGGAGGCAGCGGGGGTGGAGCCCTCCGTGCGCATGAATCCCATTCTGCTCAAGCCCACCGGTGACACGGGCAGTCAGGTGATTGTCAACGGCGAGGTGCTGGGCAACATGAGTGCCGCCGATTATTTTGCCTATAAGCACAACCTGGTTCCCCATATTCTGCGGGCATATGAATCGTTGTCCCGGGAATATGATATCATCGTCATTGAGGGTGCGGGCAGTCCCGCTGAAATCAACTTAAAGTCCGGTGATATTGTGAATATGGGCATGGCCAGGATGGCAAAGTCCCCTGTGCTGCTGGTGGGCGACATTGACCGGGGCGGCGTGTTCGCAAGCCTGTACGGCACCGTGAAGCTGCTGGAGCCGGAGGAGCAGACCTACATCAAGGCACTGATCATCAACAAATTCCGTGGTGATGCCGCACTGTTAACGCCCGGCCTTTCCATGCTGGAGGAACTGGTTCACATTCCCACCGCCGGAATCGTCCCCTACCTTCACCTGGACATTGACGACGAGGACAGCCTGTCCCCCCGGCTCAGCGCAAAAACCCGGCCCGCTCTGCTGGACATTGCCGTCATCCACATTCCCCGCATCTCCAATTTCACCGATTTTAGCGCCCTGGAGCGGTACGACGGCGTGGGTATTCGCTATGTCGCCTCCCCAAGTGAGCTGGGAGCACCCGATCTCATCCTGCTCCCCGGCACCAAAAACACCATGGAGGATCTCCTGTGGATGCGGCAAAACGGCCTGGAGGCCTCCATCCTGAAGCTGCACGCCCAGGGAGTTCCCATTATCGGCATCTGCGGCGGGTATCAAATGCTGGGAACCGTCATTTCCGACCCTTACGCCACGGAGCACGGCGGCACGGTGCGGGGAATGGGTCTGCTGCCCGCGCAGACGGTATTTGAACAGGAAAAGACCCGCACCCGGGTGGATGGGACGGTGGGGCGGCTGGACGGCTTTTTCGCTCCCCTGAGCGGAACATCCTTTTCCGGTTATGAAATTCATATGGGCGTCACTCAGGTCAACGGAGCCGCCTTTTCCGCTCTTACCGGCGGAACCCGTCCCATTGACGGAGCCGTCCAGGGGGCGGTACTTGGCAGCTATGTTCATGGACTCTTCGACAGCGGCACTCTGGCGCAGGAGCTTGTTCGGCTTCTGCTGCGCAGCCGGGGGCTTTCCATGGAAACGAGCGCCCAAATCACGCTTGAGGACTATAAAAACCAGCAATATGACACGCTGGCCGACGCGCTGCGGGCCAGTCTGGACATGGAGCTGATCGACCGCGTTTTGCAGGAGGGCATTGCATGAAACCGGGGCTTATTCATCTCTACTACGGAAACGGCAAGGGCAAAACTACCGCCGCCATGGGGCTGTGCCTCCGGGCGGCCGGAAACGGCAAACAGGTTACAGTTCTGCAATTTTTAAAAGATGGAACCTCCTCCGAATTAAATGTTCTGCGGAATCTGCCCAACGTCACCGTACTTTCCGCCCCCACGGAGGGTTTTACCTTCCAAATGAACGACGAACAGCGGGAGCGCACCCGCGCTTCCAGCAGGGCGCTGTTTCAGGAGGCGGTGGAATCGGCGTTTCTGGGCGGCTGCGATGTGCTCTTACTGGACGAGGCCTGTCTCGCGGTCAAGGGCGGTTTTTTGGACAGCACTCTTCTGGAGCATTTTCTGCGCGCCAAGCCCGAGGGGCTGGAGCTCATCTTGACCGGGCGTTCCCCCGCGGATTTCATGCTGGAATGTGCGGATTATGTCACGGAGATGGTCTGCCGCAAGCACCCCTACCAGCGCGGCGTCTCCGCCCGTCCGGGCATTGAATATTAACCCTGTTTCCTACGCTCAGAACCGCAAGCTTTTACCAAAGAATCATTCCTAGAAAGGACGGTCGTTCTCGTGCATATCAAATTAGAACACGTACTGCCCGGTGAAATCGAAAAACGCAGCTTTGAGCTGATTGCCGCGGAGCTGGGGGATCGGGTCTTTCCCCCGGATCAGGAGGCGGTGGTCAAGCGGGTCATTCACACCTCGGCGGACTTCGATTACGCGGATCATCTCCGCTTTTCCCCCGGCGCGGTGCAAGCCGGGATAGACGCCCTGCGGATCGGGGCGATCATTGTGACCGACACCAACATGGCAAAGGCAGGCATAAACAAGGAAGCGGCGGCCAAGCTGGGCTGCGCCGTGGAGTGCTTCATGGGCGATCCAGAAATCGCGCAGTCCGCCCAAAAAAATGGCACCACACGGGCGGTTGCCTGCATCAACCGCGCGGCAACTCTGGGCGGCAATGTAATTTTCGCCGTGGGCAACGCCCCAACCGCGCTGATCCGTCTCTGTGAGCTGATTACGGAGGGAACGCTCCGCCCGAAGCTGGTCATCGGCGTGCCGGTAGGCTTTGTCAACGTAGTGGAGAGCAAGGAACTCATTATGGACACCGACGTTCCCTACATTGTGGCACAGGGACGAAAAGGCGGCAGCAATATTGCCGCCGCCATCTGCAACGCTCTACTCTACCAAGCCACAGGAAGACTGCTATAACCAGAAAACCACGGACTCCATTCCGCCCAGCCGGGCCGGAATGGAGTCCGTGGTTTCTTTAATCATTAGATATAGATGCCCCGTCAAACCTGTCCCGCTCCAGAAGAAGCATAGAAAAGCTCCACCGCTCATCGTGAAAGGGAAACAAGCTTTGATACGTCCGCAGCTCCCGAAAACCCACCGCCCCGTAACAGCGGCAGGCCCGGGGATTATTGTGGAACACGGTCAGGGTTGCCTTGGAAAGCCCCAGAATCCAAAACGCATACCGCAGGGAAAGGCGGAGCATCTGCTTCCCCATCCCCTGGTTGCGGAGGCTGGGATCAATGATAATATGACCCAGATGAACGCTGTTTTCCTCATAGTCGATGTCCTTAAACATCATATGTCCCAGAGGAGCGCCGGTTTCATCCGCCGCAGTCAGCAGCAGGCGGTCCGGCCGAAGGCTGTAATCCGCCTGATACGCCAGCAATTGACCGGCTGTCAGCGGATACCGGAAATACCCCCCGCACCACTTCGCCAGGGATACCTCGTCCTCCATCCAGTCCAGCAGGCAGTCCCCGTCACGCTCCAGATAGGGTCTCAGCCGCGGCACCATCATGCACCGTCCCTCTCTCAGACCGCAAATGTTCTCGCCGCTTCCACGGTTTTTGCCAAATCCTCTTCCGTGTGAGCCGCGCTTACAAACATTGCTTCAAATTGAGCGGGGGCAAGATAGATGCCACGATCCAGCATGTGCTGAAAGTATCTCCCGTAGAGCGCGGTATCGCTGGTTTTCGCGCTTTCGAAGGAGGTAACCGCCCGCCGCGTGAAAAACAGGCTAATGAGAGAACCAATTTGATTGACGGTATAAGGAAAGATTTCTCGCAGCGCCGCCGCCAGAGTGCCCGCCTTACGCTCCAACGCTGGATAAATCAGCGGACGCGCTTTGATCTGCCGCAGCATGGCAAGCCCCGCCGCCATGGCTACGGGATTTCCCGAAAGCGTCCCCGCCTGATAGACCGCGCCCACCGGAGAAACCTGCTCCATCAGGCTGCGGGAACCGCCGTAGGCTCCCACGGGCATGCCGCCGCCGATGATCTTGCCGTAAACCATCAGATCGGGCTGAATGCCAAAATATTTTACCGCGCCGCCCGGTGACAGGCGAAAGCCCGTGATCACCTCGTCAAAAATGAGCAGCGCGCCGTATCTGGAGCACAGGGCACGCAGTCCCGCCAGAAATCCGTCTCCCGGCGGCACCACCCCCATGTTGGCGGCCACAGGCTCCACAATGACTGCGGCGACCTCCTCCGGATGCTGGGCAAAAAGCGCCGCCACCGAGTCAAGCTCATTGTAATTCGCCAGCAGGGTGTCCTGAGCCGCGCCCGCGGTGACGCCCCGGCTGTCCGGTGCGCCGTTGGTCAGCAGCCCCGAGCCCGCCTTCACCAACATGCTGTCGCTGTGCCCGTGATAGCAGCCGATAAACTTGATGATTTTCTCCCGTCCGGTGGCTCCTCTGGCCAGACGCAGGGCGCTCATAACCGCTTCGGTTCCGCTGTTCACCATACGCACCATCTCAAGCCCCGGCACCATGGAGCACATCAGCTCCGCCATCTCCACCTCCCGCTCCGTGGCCGCGCCGAAGCTCAGCCCGTCCCGGCATGCTTTTTCCACCTCGGCCAGCACTTCTCCGTCGCCATGTCCCAGCAGCATGGGTCCCCAGGAGCAGATGTAATCCAGATACGTGTTTCCGTCCGCGTCGGTCAGGTACGCGCCCTGAGCGGATTTGACAAAACGCGGAACGCCTCCCACCGCCTGAAACGCCCGCACAGGGCTGTTCACTCCGCCGGGTATCACCTGTTTCGCCCGCTCAAATAATTGTTCCGACTTACCGCATTCCATAGAAAACCAATCCTTCCTGTTTACCCGATGTCGCCTCGGCGAATGGCACCCGCCAACTCTTTGGCGAAGTAAGTGATCAAGCTATCCGCTCCGGCACGGAACACAGAGACGGCGCTTTCGCACATCACCTGATACTCGTCGATCAGTCCCGCCGCTCCCCCGGCCTTGATCATGGCATACTCGCCGCTCACCGAGTAAGCTGCCAGAGGCAGGGTGGTGCGTTCCCTGACTGCGCGTATCACATCCAGATAGGACAGAGCGGGCTTCACCATCAACATATCCGCCCCCTCGGCCTCATCGGCGGCGGCCTCCCGCAGAGCCTCATTTACATTATGAAAATCCATCTGATAGCTTTTCCGGTCGCCAAACGCAGGCGCGGAGCCTGCCGCGTCCCGGAATGGGCCGTAATAGGCGGAGGCATATTTGACCGCGTAGGACATGATGGGCAGGTTCAGAAACCCCTCCCCGTCCAGGGCGGCGCGGATGGAGGCAACCCGCCCGTCCATCATGTCGGAGGGAGCCACCATATCCGCCCCGGCTATGGCGTGGGACACCGCGATCCGGTCCAGATAAGACAGCGTCTCATCGTTATCCACCTCACTGCCATGGAGGATTCCGCAGTGGCCGTGGTCGGTATATTCACACATGCAAATATCCGTAATCAGGTAAATCTCCTTGCCGAACCGCTCCCGAAGTGTGCGGAGACCCTGCTGGACGATGCCGTTTTCGTCGTAGGCGTCGGAGCCCAGGGCATCCTTCTGTCCGGGCAGCCCGAACAGGAGAAATTTATTCACCCCCGCCTCCAGACCCTCGTCAATGGCCTCTGCCAGCCGGTCGGGGCTGAAGTGAAACTGTCCCTCCATCGCCGCGATGGGACTGCGCACATTGCTCCCCTCCTGAATAAACAGGGGCCAGATGAGAGAATCGACGCTCAGCCGGGTCTCTCTGGCCAAAGAACGAATAATCGGGTTTTGCCTGAGCCTTCTTCCCCGCTTGATCATACCGCCGCCTCCTTCAAAAATTCCGCCATGGACGCAAGTGTCGCTTTCTTGGAAACGCTCACTTTCATTCCAAGCGCCTGGGCGCTTTTCGCTGTCTGTGGCCCGATGCACAATGCGTTCACCGACCCAAAATCGAAAAACCCGCTGCCCTCACAGGAGGCGCGAAAGCTCTCCACACAGCCGGCGCTGGTGAATGTCACCCAGTCATACCGGACAGGATTGATCTCCTCCAGCGGCAGGGCAACAGTCTCATACACCGCCAGCTCCTCTACCCGTACTCCCGCCTGCTTCAGCACCGCCGGAAGCCCGGGCGCCGCTTTTTTCGCCCGAAGCAGCAGGGCGGTTTCGCCGGGCTTCAGCAGCTCGCGCTCCAGCAGCTCCCGGCCCAGAGCTTCCCCGCTGAAGATTGGGGGCACCAGGTCGGGTAGAATTCCATATTGCCGCAGCGCCTCCGAAGTCTCCCTTCCCACGGCGGCTATAATGACGCCCCCGAACATACGGGCATCCCGCCCCCGCTCCAGCAGGGCGGAAAACACTGCCCGCACGCCTGTGGCAGAGGTGAAGATAACCGCCCTCACCCCGGAGAGCTCAGGCAGGGTAACGTCCAGCGGGACAGTGGCAATCGCCGGGAGAACGGTGACGCCCGCGCCCAGCTCCCTCAATTGATGCTCCAGCCGTCCGCTTCCGGTGGCCGGAGCGGTCACCAGAACGCTAACGCCGTGCAGGGGCAGCTCAGAAAACCAGTCGAATCGGTCGGACAGGCTGCAAACCCGCCCCACCACGATGAGGGCAGGGGAGGTAATCCGCTGCTCCTGGATTACACCCGCAATGGTTCCCACCGTGGCAATGAACTTGCGCTGCTCCGGCCGGGTACCGTTTTCAATCACGGCACAGTCCATTTCCGACGACATGCCATGACTCATCAGACCCGACGCAATTTCGCCGCAGGTAGCCACCGACATCAAAAACACCAGCGTGCCGTTTAAGCGCACCAGCGCCTCATAATCCAGATTCAGCGCGCCGTCCGCCTTCCGGTGCCCGGTGATAAAATGCACCGAGGCGCAGAAATCCCTGTGTGTCACCGGGATTCCGGCATAGGCCGCCGCGGCGATGGGAGACGGCACGCCGGGCACCACCTCAAAGGAAATTCCATGCTCCCGGAGCAGCTCCAGCTCCTCGCCGCCACGGCCGAAGAGGAAGCCATCCCCGCCCTTGAGCCGAACCACCCGCTTGCCTTCCAGAGCCTTTTCCAGCAGAATCTCATTAATGCGCTCCTGGGGAACGGGATGGTTTCCCGCGTGCTTTCCCACGTTAATCCGCTCCGCTTGCGGAGGAATCAGGGCCAGAATGTCATCCCCCACCAGCCGGTCATACACCACGACCTCCGCCTTGGTAAGCAGCTGCTCCGCCTTCCGGGTCAACAGGCCGCCGTCCCCCGGCCCCGCCCCCAGCAGATATACCGTTGCGCTCATTTCCCGCACCACCTTTGTTTCATCCCCTCGGCCAGAGAAATGCCCAGCTGCTCCGCCTCCTGCCGGGAACCGCATGCCGTCTCGAAATGCAGCCGCTCACCCGCCTCCTCCACATAAAGGCCGGTGAGGACGAGCCTGTCCCCCTCCAGCACGGCGTGAGCCGCCACCGGGGAAGAGCATCCCCCGTCCAGCGCCCGAACAAAGCCCCGCTCTGCCAGGGCGATCACATAACTATCCTCGTGATGCAGCCCCTCTAACAGGCTGCGGTCAAACGACCTTCCTGCCTGCAACGCTAAAATGCCCTGGCATGCAGCGGGCAGCATCTCCTCCGGTTTAAAATACGAGTGAATCCGGTGGGAGAGTCCCAGCCGCTTCAGTCCGGCGGCCGCCAGCACCAGCGCGCCGAATTCTCCCTGCTCCAGGCGGCTTAGCCGGGTTAATACGTTGCCTCGGACTGGCTTCACCATGCAACCGGGAAACAGCGCCCTCAGCTGGAGGGTGCGCCGCCTGCTGGAACAGCCGATGGGCCTTGATCTGTCCCAATCCTCACAGCCCTCCGGCAGGACAAGGACATCCCGCCCGTCCTCCCGCGAGGTCACACCCACGATGGGGATGCGCTCATCCACCTGCATCGGCACGTCCTTGAAGCTGTGTACCACAAGGTCAACCTCCCCCTTGAGCAGAGCGGCCTCCAGTTCCTTGGTAAACAGACCCTTCCCGCCCACTTGGTCCAGCGTCCGGTCCAGGATCACGTCTCCCGTGGTCTTATAGGTTTTGATCTCAAAGCTCATATCAGGATGGAGCGCGGCGAGACAGTCCCGCACCAGCTCCGCCTGTATCACAGCCAGTCTGCTCTCACGGCTGCCGATCTTCAATTGCTTCATTGAGTACCTCCCGGATTTTTTTCGCCGCAGCGGCGACATTCTGGTGGGCAACACCGTCGCCGCAAATCCCGGCGGTCACCTTGTCATTTTCCGCAATGGCTGGGAAATAGAAGGAGCACTCATCCCGTCGGTCGGCAATACTGGCATAGATGCCTTTGTGCCGGGCCAGCACCGCCACCCGATGGTTGACTTCCCGGCTGTCGGTCGCCGCCACCGCCATGAACGCATCCTCCAGATCTGCCTCCTCAAAGGGGCGCTGTTCAAACAAGACGCGTCCACGCTCCGCAAGGCGCAGGATTTCCTCCTTTGCCTCCGGCGCTACCACATGGATGTCAAAGGAAAACCGGCTCAAGGACGCAACCCGCCGGGCGGCGATGGCACCCCCGCCAACTACAAGAACGGTCTTCCCCGTAGAATCGATGAACAGCGGAAAATGAGTTTTTTGTTCCCGCTCCAGGGAACGGGCCCGCCCCAGTTCCCATTTCATGAGTTCCTCATAGCCGCGCTCAATAAAAGGCTCGATCCGCTCCAACGTGTCCCTCCGGGACTGCTCCCGGGCGGCACCGTCCGCAACCTGATCAATATCATACAGCGTCACACAGGGAAGCAGCCCCACCTCCGGTTCAATATCCCGGGGCATGGCGAGATCGATGTAAATGCTCGGAATCCTTGGACACTGCATCAGCCGCTGGGCTGAGATGGTGCAATGGGGGCTGGCGGTGGCGCTGACCACCCCGTCGAATTGCTCCAGCACCTCATAACGGCTGTCATACTCCACGGCGGACACCCGCGCGGGAATGCTCACCGCGCCGTGTCGGTACTGCCTGAGGGTCATGGTCACCCGGTATCCCGCCTCGGTGAGGGTCTGCGCCGTACGCCGTCCCACCTCGCCGTTTCCGATCACGAGAATACGCCGCCCGCCGCTGTGTCGGTTCAAAATCGCCAGGGCGGCGGCCGCCGCCGAAGCGTCCCCCGTTTGAAGCCGGAACTCCGTGCGAATCCGCTTGGCGGCGGAAATGGCCGCGCGAAAAAAGACTTCCAGAATATTGTCCGTCCCCCGCTGTTCCCGTGCAAAGGCCACAGCATGTTTCACCTGGGTCAAAATCTGATCCTCTCCGTAAATACGGGACTGAATTCCACAGGCCAGCGCGGCAAGGTGCCAAAATGCCTCCCGCCCGCTCAGCGTCCGGTATTCTCCCGCGCTTTCCCCCGGAAACGCCACTGTAAAGGGATCAAGCTTCACCCCGTCCCGCAGGGAAAGATAGAGCTCGGTTCGGTTACAGGTGGACAGCACAATCAATCCAAGGATGTCCGGATTTTCTTTCGCGCTTCGAAACAATCCGCGCTGGTCGTCCTGAGACAGCGCGAAGCGCTCCCGGCGGCTGACATCAGCCACAGTATGGTCGATGCCCGACATTACAATGTTCAAGATCATCATCCGCTCTTTTTGATTACTCCAAATTACCGTCCATACCAGATGCCCTATGGAGCTTTTTTACGTTCCCGGAAAAAAACGAGGCAAACGATAAATCGGAATGCGGGCCGTGCCTTTCGCCGGCCGCGGCATGCTGTCTATTATCATAGCTCATTTTCCTCTGTTGGGGAAGATCAAAATATGACATCCTTTTGTATTTTTCAGTCATGGACGTCTCCCGCCCATTCCGGAACATGGCAAAGGGGGCTTTTTCTTTCAGCCCGTTCCATACTTTTCCGAATTCGTTTGCAGTTCCTGCCGTTTCTATGCTATAATCAGGTTCGCTGATCACTGGTCACAGTCGTTTGTCCATGTCCGGGCCACGTCCGGGCAAATTGTCGGCACGAAAAAGGAGTTTCCCTATGAAACTATTGCGATATTTGCTTATTTTTCTCCCCATCAGCCTTATTGGTGAGCTTATGGGTGTCTCCAAGCCGCTGATTTTTGTATTTTCCGCCCTGTCGATTATCCCCTTGGCCGGCATCATGGGAGAGGCCACGGAGGCAATCTCCTGCTACGCGGGCCCCCGAATCGGCGGCTTCCTGAACGCCACCTTCGGAAACGCCACCGAACTGATTATCGCTTTTTTTGCCATGAAGGCGGGCCTGTTTGACGTGGTCAAGGCATCCATCGCAGGCTCGGTGATCGGCAATATTCTGCTGGTGCTGGGGCTGAGCATGCTGGTCGGCGGCACCAAGTATAAAACACAATATTTCAATCAAAAAACCATTGATGTGACGGCCAGTATGCTGCTGTTCGCGGTCATCGGGCTATCCATCCCCGCCGTGTTCACCCACACGGTGGACGCCTCACTGCTGACTACCCGGTATGAAGGGCTCAGTGTGGTGGTCGCCGTGATCATGTTTGTGATCTATCTATTAAGTCTGGTGTTTTCGTTTTACAGCCATAAGGATTTATACGCCACGGAAACCGGGGAAGAGGAGGAAACAGCCTCCCACTGGTCCCTGAAAAAGTCCATCTTCATTCTGGTGGCCGCTACGGTTCTCATTGGAATTGAGTCGGAGTTGTTTGTGGGCAGTGTGGAATCCATGACGGAGACGCTGGGTCTGAGTGAATTTTTTGTCGGTATTATCTTGGTTCCCATCATTGGCAACGCCGCCGAGCACAGCACCGCGGTGATGATGGCGCTCAAAAACAAAATGAACGTCGCTGTGGAAATCGCCCTGGGTTCCAGCCTGCAAATCATCCTGTTCGTGACGCCGATTCTCATTCTGCTCAGTCTCCTATTCTCCCCTATGAGCATTGTGTTCAATACCTTTGAGCTGGTTGCGCTGATTTTCTCGGTTCTGATCGCCAACCGCATTGCCAGCGACGGGGAATCCAACTGGCTGGAGGGCGTCCAGCTGGTTGCGGTTTACGTCATCATCGCCGCCGCCTTCTTCATTCTGTAAATCGGAGGCGGAGCGTGAGCTTTTTGACTCACACCGTTATGAACCTTAGCTCATCATGACAGAAAACGGCCCCAACGCTTCCAGGACGTAGCTCCTAACGGCGTTGGGGTCTCTTTGATCGGGTTCAGGTCAGACCGGGACTGTCTCAGCAGTGCTCCGACAACAGCCTGAACGTATTAAATATGTTATTGATGGATGCCGAAATCTCCTGAGTGGACGCGGCTTGATTTTCAGAATAAGTATCAATTGAGACCATTTTGCTGGTGATCGTGTCAATTGCAGTCTTAATTTCCGTCAGGGCGGTGTTGGCGGTCTCCGCCGCCTCATCGCTGGATTTTGACAGCTTGCCCATTTCACCGGCGATCACGCTGAAGCCCTTGCCCGCGGTACCCGCATGAACGGCCTCGATTCCGGCATTGATGGCCAGGATGTTGGACTGCAACGCAATCTTTTTAATTCTGCTGATGAGCGTGTCGATCACACTCAGCTTTTGTTGTGTCTCTCTGGTATATTTTAAGATATCGTCAATATTTTGAAGTAAATTCTGGGAATCCTCCGCAATTTCACTGATGGTCTGATTCGCCTGCTCAAACGAGGAAGATACCGCTTTCGACGCGGTATCGGCCTTTTTCCGCCGATCAATATTTTTGACCACCGCGATCAGAATATCCGAGGCGTTCCCATTTTCTTCTATTACCGGTGTAAATGTGACCTCCACTGGAAACGGAAACCGATCTGAAACATCCTCAAAGGATTTTTGTCTCCTTTCCCGGATGGTTGACAGAGCAAACTCATCGTAAGTGTTCGGATCGCCCGCCGTTTGATTTGACGTGACGGTTCTCCCGTCCACCGTCAGCAGGTACTGCTTGGAGTCCATTACTCCAATATTGATGTCCTCGTTGATAATGTCCCCCAAATAAGGAGCAACCTCAAGAAACGCTTGAATATGTTCCTTCTTCATCATACACATTTTCCCCTTTTTTGTGTGGGTTCCGGTCGACCCAATCCAACAACTTGTCCCTCTCCCACTTAAAATATAATTTCTTCCAATCGGGTTTGCATTCAGGCTATCAAGGCTTGAAGCTTTATTGATGACACCTGTTTATTCCGCCGTAACCGCTTGCGCCGCATGTTCACCGGCAATTCGGCCGGAGTTGACCGCAAACCCAAACCCATGCCCGCTCATGGTGACATTATAAACATCAGCGTCCGCGCCGCCGAAATCGACTCCCGCCACATAGAGGTTTGGAACCGTTGCAAACTGACTGTCGAGCGCCTCAAACTGCTCGTTGACCCGAATCCCGCCGTGCGTGATGAGCATGTCCGTACCCGCCCTCAGGGCGTAATAGGGCGGTTGATCCAGCCTGGTTAAATAACGGCCCTGTTTTGCAAACAGCCGATCCCAGTGCTGATCACAGCAGGCGTTGTACTCGGAAACGGACTCCTCCAGCTCCGCCGCTTCGCAGCCGATAAACTTCGCCAGCTCCTCAAGCGACCCGGACACCTTCAGAACTCCATCCTCCTGTGCCTTGCCGATGGTCTGCGCCAGCCGTTCCTCCGCGTCAGGCGCAATGTGAATCAGCTCAATGATATCCCGTCCGTCCGCCAGCGTCCGATCGAAGCCGCTCTGATCAAACAGCACCCAAACCGCGCCGTCGGGCTGACGCATGCACGCATTGGCGGCCTGCGCAAAATTATATACAATCCCCTCATCCGCAAACCGCCTGCCAAACCGATTGACCCATATATGATACGGCTTTCCTATGAGTAAATTCAGCCCGGCGTAATTTCCCTTGAGCTTGGGTGCGGCCATTTCCATGGCAAAATTCCCCTCAATGTCCGCCCCGGCCTCTGTCGCCATCAGCACGCCGTCCCCCTGATGACGCATTCCGCCTCCGACGCTTACCACAGCCGGATTGTAAGTGGGGTAAAATTTCGCCACAAGCTCCGGATTGCCCGCAAAACCGCCGGTGCAGACAATGGCCTTTTCCGCCGTCACAGTAACGGAGCCGCCCTGCTTGTCCTCACAGAGCACACCGCGAACCGCGCCGTGCTCATCCAGCAACAATTTTTTCCCCCGGGTTCCCGTCAGAATGGTGACGCCCTTCTCCGCGCAATAGGCTCTCAGCGCCTTGATGACCGCCATTCCCACATTTTCCGCCGCATCGGTGATATGAAATACCTCCGGGGTCTGATTGGGAATGTGGTGAACCACGTCGGTAAAGTCCACACCCTTTCCCGCCAGCCAGCTGATGGTGTCTCCGCTCTTGTCAATCAGGGCGCGGATCAGCCTTCCGTCAATTTTCCAATGGGAATACTCCATGCAGCTTTTGAATATCTCGTCGGCATCCGCAAAAACCAGCTTCCGCCTCTGAATGACACTGTCAACGCCAAAGATACCTCTGGGAAACAGTCCATTGCCTCCTACCGCCGCGTTTGCCTCCACCACGACAACTTCGGCTCCGGCCTCCGCCGCCGCGGCTGCCGCGGCCATTCCCGACGCCCCACCTCCGATCACCACAATTTGAGTGTTATAGTCCACCTAATCCATTCCTCCTTCTGCGTCAAACGTATGATTTTTCCAAACGAGTATTTTTTACATTTCTTTTGCACAACTATTATATCAGAAATATCCGCTTTGTGAAACAGTTTCAACATATTTTTTATAAAATAAGTCAAAAAATGTAGAACTGTCACAGAGAAACCATCCTCTGTGACAGTTCAGTTGCTTCATAAGATCGTCATTAAAGAATATCCATGGCGGCACAGAACCCCTCGTAAGTTGCCTGCAATACCTGCCGCGCCTGGCGCGAGTCTCCAATGACCACAAACTTGGGACAGGCTCCCCGCAGGGACTCCACCACGTCCGTATTCGGGTGCTGGCCCACGGCATAAATCACGGTATCCACTTCGACCGTGTGGATTTCGCCCGCCGCGTCCTTGTAGCGCACTCCGCCGTCGATGATCTCGGTGACAGCGACCCCTAAATAGGATTGAATGCCTGCCTTTTTCATGCGGGGCAGGAGCGCGCGGCGGTGGCTGTCGTTTGCGTCAATGGCCAGTCCGTTGCGCATTTCCAGAATGTGAACCTCATGTCCGGTATCCGCCAGCCAGTAGCCGGTTTCGCAGCCGATGAGTCCGCCGCCGATCATGGCGACTCTGTGGCCCACCTTTTCAGGCTCCACATAGACGAAGAGGGCATGTCCCGCCTTCTCAATGCCGGGAATCCGGGGGACGTTGGCGGAGGAGCCCACGGCACAGATCACCGCGTCGGGCTGCATCTTCTCAATATAGGCCGCAGTGGCCTCGGTGTTGAGCTGAACCTTCACTCCTGTGCTGTGGCAGCGGGCAATCAGGGAGTCACGGTAGCGACGCAGAGATTCCTTATGCTCATCAATGTCGGTAAACCAGAGCAGGCCGCCAAGCCGGTTGGATTTTTCCACCAGAATGACGTCGTGACCGCGCTCCGCCGCGGTAATGGCCGCGTACATACCGCCGACGCCGCCGCCCACCACCAGAACACGGCGTTTCGCTTTGGGCGTGGGCGCATTGCGCCAGCGCAGCTCGCGGCCGGACGTGGGGTTCACGGTGCAGTTCCAGAGTGTGGGAATGGGGCGCTCATCAGGGTTGGAGGCCAACGGATTGAAGCAGGAGCAGCGCAGGCAGGGCGCAATTTCATTCTCTCTGCCCTCAATGGTCTTGTTGACAAACGCGGGGTCGGCAAACTGCTGGCGCCCCAGTGCCACAAAGTCGCACTGGCCGGAGGCGATGGCATCCTCAATCTGCTGGGGGCTGTTGAAGCCGCCCACAGCCACCACGGGAACCTTTACCTCTGCCTTGATCGCCGCCGCCAGATCCAGATTGCATCCGTGGGCATCAAACATGGAGGAAAATGCCTTGGTTTCGACATGGGAGTGGTAAATTCCGGAGGTCACGTGGATGATATCCACGTAGGGCTCGATGAGCTTGCAGTATTCAATCGCGTCGGGCAGCTCCAGACCACCGGGAACCCGCTCGGCCCCGGAGACACGGTACTCAATTAAAAAGTCGTCGCCAACTTCTTCCCGAACGCGCTTGAGCACCATAATGGGGAATTTGGCGCGGTTTTCCATGGAACCGCCGTACTCGTCGGTGCGATGATTGGTCAGGGGGGAGATAAATTGAGACAGCAGCCAGCCATGGCCGCCGTGAATCATCACCATGTCAAACCCCAACGCCTTGCAGTTGCCTGCGGCGTTGGCATAGTTGTCCGCCACCCGGCGCATCATGGCTTCATCCATCTCGTCCACCTGTACGCCGTCCGGACGGACAAAGGCAGAGGGACCAATGGGGTTTTTATGACCCTTGATGGTATCGGGGTGATTGACACCGCCCACATGGTTCAGCTGGACGGAGGCCACCGCACCATGAGCCTTCATGGCTTCTGTCAAGGTCATAATGGCTTCCATATGAATGGTGCTCATATCATTGGAATAGACGTTCAGTCCGTGCTCATGGCGGCTGGCAAACTCGTCGTCCACAAAGGACTCGGTAAACGTCACCTGTGCGAATCCGCCCCGTGAACGGGTTTCGTAGACATCAATTCCCTCCGGTGTGGGATAGCCGTGGTCAACCACCCGATTGGTGGTAACAGGGGACGCAAACACGCGGTTTTTAAATGTGGTCTTTTTAATGGTCATCGGCGCAAGCATATGAGGATATTTGCAGGACATGACATTCCTTCCTTTCAGTCAACTCAAACGGTGATCGTACCGTCTTATTACACAATAAAACAATACCACAACCCATCCATTTCGTAAAGTGCGTACATATCAGAAAGGTCAAGATATTTTGGTAAGCTGCTTACAAAAAAGTAAGTATCACCTGGATTTTTTATAAGGCTCGTTCATAACGCTCTCTTCCGGCTTCCGGTAGCCATGCCACATCTCGCCCAGCGGGTCAATGGGAAGCCTCCGGCGCTTCATCTCATGCCAGCCCCAGTCATACAGCATGCGCAGCATCCGGCAGACCTCCCTGCCCTGGGGTGTCAGGCTGTATTCCACTCTGGGTGGAACCTCCGGGTACACCGTCCGGATGATCAGCTCATCCGCCTCCAGCTCCCGCAGATTTTCCGACAGAACCTTCTCCGAAATGGGAAGCTGCTTGGTAAACCGGTTAAACCGGATGTTTTTGTCCACGCTGATGGCGTGGAGAATAAAGGGCTTCCATCGGTTGCAGAAGGTTCTTAACACATAGCTGTAGGGGTCCTGATCAATTTGAAAATTGCGGTAATCCTCAGGGGTCTGTGTGTCGCCCATACCATTGACTCCTTCTCTCTTTAGTTTGTGCCTGAACCGGTTTCAGCAAACCAAAATACTCAAAATATTAAAAAAACTTGGAGGCATGGCAGTTCGCCGCGCCTCCATTGCCTCATAGCATCATTTAATAAAGTTCATTGAGCACATCAATAATCGCCGCGATGCAGTGGTCATCGCAGGAGGGCATAATACGCGCCCCCCAGTCCCGCACCGGTTCGGCGCAGTTGGCGGGAGCAAAGGGAATGGCTGAGATTTCAAGCATGGGCAGGTCGTTCTGATTGTCTCCCACGCAGTAGATATGCGCGCGGTCAATTCCCAGATAATCCGCGATCCAAAGCACCATTCCGCCCTTTGTGCTGCCCTTGCGCGTTACCTCCAAAAGGTATTTATTGGAGAAGATCGCCTCATAGTCCCCACCCCAATGTTCCTTGATATAGCGCTGCGCCTCCAGCAGCAGGGGATGATCCTGCTCCAGAATCACTTTTGTCCATGGCCCCGGCATGTCCTCAATGGCGCGCTCCTCAAACCGCACGCCAACCCGTTCCATGTGGCTCTCGGTCACCCGGTTGGGGCGGAACATATAGACCTCATCCTCAAAATAGGCCTCCAGACCAAGGGAGGGGAACACCGATGCCATCTGCCGCATATCCTCCGGCGCGGACTGGCGCAGGAAGGTCTGGTACAAAATCCGGTCGCCCCCGTAATCATACACTAGCGAGCCGTTATGCAGCACGCAGGGGGCGTTGATAGAGAGCTCCTGCCGGGCAATCTGAGGCGTAAAGGTCTTGTGGGCCCGGCCCGTCGCCACGCAGAAGTGCCCACCCTCCGCCATAAACCAGCGGAGCGCCTGCCTGTTTTCCCGCGACACCTCCAGGTTATACCCATACAGGGTGTCGTCATAATCGCTGGCTAATAAAACGCCGTCAAATTTGCCCATGAAACGCACCTTTCAGGCTTTCGGGCCGGAGCGCCCTCAGAATGCCTGCGCCTGCCCGTTTTGTTGCCGGGGAAGATCGCTTCCCGTAAAATAGTTCCGCAGCGCGGGGATGGAAAAGAGAATGCCTCCCACCAGCAGACAAAGCAAACCGCTGACAATGGCGTAGCTGTTATACCAGAAGGAATACACCCACGGATTATTGGAAATGCCCAGGAACGTAAATCCCTCGGGCATATACTGCTTCCAAAGAGTGGCCCCGGTCACCAGCCAGGCGGCCCAGCGACCCAGCGATCCCACGGCGATGCCCGCGAAATAGCCCCAGCCGCCGCTGTATCTGCGAAACAGGCCCGCCAGTCCCAGCGCCGCGCCGGCTACGATATAGTCTCCCAAAAAGGACACCCAGCTAACCAAAAAAATGCCGCCGACCAAGCAGTCTAGCAGTCCCAGCGCACAGCCCGCCAGAAGGCCCGAGCTCAGTCCCCAGCGGACGGCATAGAGCAGAACCGGCAGCGCCATCAGGGACACCGAGCCGCCCTGAGGCATCTGGAACACCTTCAAAAAGCTAAGCACATAGGAAATTGCCACAAAAATGGCGCCCTCGCACAGGGCACGGAGTTTGAGATGCTGTTTCATATTCGTTTCCTCCAAAATAAGGATACCGCAATGCAAGCCGAACGGGTGCAAAGCGGTATCAGAGAAAACGATCCTGTCGATTCCACTTCCTACGCCGGCATTACCCGGATCAGGTTCAAGGCGACCTAAAGCAGCAATATGCTTTAATCTCAGCCGGACTTGCCGTCCAGCGCCCCTGTGTTCGATTGTCTGCGGTTCTCAAAAAACCCGAGGGTCTTTTGAATCTATTTTATTATATCATGCGCCCCAATTTTGTCAATACCGCCTCAAACCACCGGGGTAAAGGCGCTTCCACCGTCAGCCGCTCTCCGCTTCCCGGATGGGTGAAGGTCAGCCGTCTGGCATGGAGGCATTGCCCCGCCAGCCCCGCGATCTGCTTTTTTTGCCCATAAACAAGATCGCCGTACAGGGGATGTCCAATGGATGCCATATGGACGCGGATCTGGTGGGTGCGTCCCGTCTCCAGGCGGCAGGAGATATGGGTATACCCAGGATAACGGGCAATCACCGACCAGTGGGTCACCGCCTCCCGTCCGCCCATACGTGACACAGCCATCCTCTTCCGGTCTGTGGGATGCCGGTCAATGGGCGCGTCAACGGAGCCCTCATCCTGCTGGAGCGTCCCCACCACCACCGCTTCATATTCCCGGAACAGGCTGTGATCCTGCAGCTGCTCCGCAAGAGACAGATGCGCCCTGTCATTTTTCGCGGCAATCACCAGACCTGAGGTATCACGGTCAATGCGGTGGACAATGCCCGGGCGCAGCGCCCCGTTGATCCCTGAGAGAGAGGCTCCGCAGTGATAAAGCAGGGCGTTGACCAGCGTGCCGTCCGGGTGCCCCGGCGCGGGATGCACCACCATCCCCACCGGCTTGTTGACCACAATCACGTCATCGTCCTCATACACAATGTCCAGCGGGATATCCTGGGGCACGATATCCGTCTCTGCAGGCTCCGGCATATGAATGATGAAAACCTGGCCCGTCGCGGTTTTCTGGTTTTTCTTGACCGGCCTGCCGCCGCAAACAACCGCTCCCTCCTCCAGCAGACGCTGAACCGCGGAGCGGGTCAGCCCCTGCGCCGAACGCGCCAGAAACGCGTCCGCCCGCTCTCCGTCCAGCTCAGCGGTCAGCTCGATGCGCCTCACTGGGGCTTCTCCTTCTTCTCCCGCTTCTCCGAGAAGAGCAGCACGTTAACCACCATCAGCACACACCCCACCGTCAGGCAGATATCCGCCACGTTGAAGACCGCAAAATTGACAAACAGGGTGGCAAACATATCAGTCACCCATCCGAACAGGGCGCGGTCAATGAGGTTCCCCGCCGCGCCCGCCAGAATCAAGGCGAGGCATACCCGTCCGAAGGGATCCTTAATCCACAGTTTTTTCAGCAGCACAACCGCCAGCGCAGCGGTGGCCACCAGCGAGAGGAGGGTAAGTGCCCACGTATGCTCCCGAAAAATAGAGAATGCCGCTCCCGTATTTTGCAGATAGGTCAGCTCCATGACGCCGGGCAGGAAACCGATGTGTCCTCCAAGCGGAATACGGATCCTCACGAGATATTTCACCAGCTGGTCGGCGGCAATTAACACCGCGGACAGTAACGCATAGGGCATGGCAATTCTCCTTTGTATGAAACTTTAAACGTCCCCGCGGTCATCCCGTGTTTGGCCGGACTAACCCGTATGGAAGATTATTATAGCACACTTCCGCGCAAAACAACAGCTTTTGCAACGCCAAGAAGCTTTCCGTATCAGGCGGGGCTATTGCGCCAGCTTGCTCACCGCAACGTAGATATTGGAAATCTGATACCAGGTCCCCATATCCACCACGCCAGTCTGGGGAAGGTCAAAAATCTGCTGGAACTGCTTGACGGCATCCTGGGTCTGCTGCCCGAATACACCGTCCACCCTGACCTTTTGAATGGCGGGATAATTATTTGAAATTGCGTTGAGCTGCTCCTGAATCGTGCGTACCGGCTGGCCTGACGAGCCCATTTGAAGAGGACTGCCGGGGTAGGAGCGGGGAACCCCCTCCACCTTTTCGGCCTCTTTCAGAAAGACGTCATAGCCATAGAAATTGCGCAGGATGCTCAGGGCGTCCAACCCCTGATCCCCCAGATTCTTGGAGCCCCACTGAGTCAGCCCGTCGCACTGGGTGCGGGAACCGTCGCAATACTGCGTCAGCAGCGGCTGGCGAATCCCCGGGCGGGTCACATAGAAGGTGAAAATGTCATCCACCACCACGGAAATTTCCTCATAAATGTTGCGCCCGTAGTCAAATGCCTGGTCATAGGCCGTGGAGTTGGTGATGGTGAAGTCGTACCCCTTTCCCCGATACCACTCGGTATAGACCCGGTTCATAGTAAAGGACAAGATAGCGTAGACATTTGCCCGAATGGTCTGCTCCGGCCAGGTGGAATAAATTTCGCAGCTGGCGACATTTTTAATATAGTCTTTAAAGGGAATCCAGACATTCTGCGCGCCGGTATTGGTGGGAGCGCCCAGATGTACAATCACAAATTCCGGAATCACCGGCTGGGGCAGCACCACCAGCCCCCCCGCGTCGGGCAGAGGCTTCACCTCATCCTCCGGAATTTTCGGAGGGAAGACCCCCCAAAGGGTATGCTGCTCAATGTTGATGTCCTGCGACATTGGTACCGGCGGCTGTACCGGAATCAGCCGGCAGTCCTGCAGCGCCCTGGTGTCGGGGAGAATCTGAACGCCGTTGAGGATCAGCGATTCAAATTCCTGGGAGACCACGGTCACATTATATTCCGCGTAGGGCTTCGGTTCATTGGGCGCGAGAGAATAGTCCAGCGGAGGCGTCGGAAGCTCCATCACCTGGGTCTGCCCGGAAGAATCCGTGGTCAGCTCCCCCAGGTCCGTTCCGTTTCTGCTCACGCGAACCCGGGCGTCCTGCAGAGGTCTGCCCACGGTTGTATCAAACACGCTGACCTGGAGACTGCCGCGTCCGGTGAGTTCATTTGAAATTTGATCGGGAGGACTCATATACAAATCACCTCTTATGCATACTATGATAGTAAGCACCCCAGATATCCGGGTCTGCTTTTAAAAACTTTCGAATCCACAAAGAAGGAGTGAGATTATGCCCGCGCAGTATCCGTATCTTCGTCCCGAGATACTCCCTCCCTCCCCGCCGCCCCGGCTGACCCCCTCATACTGCAAGATTGCGCACACACAGCCGCTGAAAGAGCAATTTTTAAGCCAGCATATCCGGCTGTTCATTTATGTCTGGACCACCGCGCACAATTCCTTCTGGATGTACCCCATGGAATGCAGTAACGGCTTCCTCGCCGGTTATGCCTGGCAAAAGCATGGCTGGCAATACGTCCGGCTGGGCATCAACCAAATTGACAGCTATGTCTAGGAGGCGGAGCCATGGCGGAACCATTTCTTTCTTTAGATCGCATTACCAAATTCGAGTCGGACTTCATGTCCGCGTCCGAACCGATCGAGCTGATTGTCAAATATCACGGCGATATCGGGCAGGCCGTCTTGCCGCTGGGCGGCACCGCGGAAATTCTCAGCTCCAATTACGCCATCGTCACCCTGCCGCTGCAAAATGTACCCGCCCTTTACCGCGCCTCTGAGGTGGAGTATGTCGAGCTTCCCAAAACCCTTACATATTACCTCCGGGATGAGCTGAACCGATCCTGTATTACCACGGTGCAGCAGCCCGACAGCTTCGGTCTCACCGGAGAAGGCGTTCTGGTGTGCATCATCGATTCAGGAATTGATTACCGACACCCCGATTTCAGAAACGCGGACGGCACCAGCCGCATTCTCTATCTGTGGGACCAGACGCTGACCGGAACACCGCCGCCGGGCTTCCAAAAAGGCGCGCAGTTTACCAACGCCCAGATCAACGAGGCGCTGACCTCCGACGACCCCCTGCGGCTGGTGCCCAGCACCGATTCCAGAGGGCACGGAACCGCGGTGGCGGGGATCGCCGCCGGCAACGGCAGGGCTGGAGGCGGCGTAGACCGGGGCGCGGCCCCGAACGCGTCGCTGGCCATTGTCAAGCTGGGAAACACGGGAGTGGAAAATTTCACCCGCTCCACAGAGGTGATGCGCGGCGTCAAGTATGTCTCTGATCTTGCGGAAGCGATGAATATGCCCTGCGTAATCAACCTGAGCTACGGAACCAACAACGGCGCCCACGACGGCACCTCTCTGTTTGAGGCCTATCTGGATTCGATGGCGGACAAATGGAAAACCGCCATCGTCGTGGCCACTGGAAACGAGGGGGCGGCGGGACACCACTTTTCTGCCCGGCTGAGAGAAAACGAGACGGTTACCGCCGAATTTATCACCTCCGGCAGCATTTCCCGCCTTTATCTCAGCATGTGGAAAAATTTTGCGGACACCATGACCGTGGAACTGATTTCCCCCAGCGGACAGACCACGGGGGTCATTCGCTCTGTCCAGACCATCACCCGTCTGACCCTGGCCGGGGTCAGAGTGTCGGTACTTTACGGCCAGCCCACCCATCAGACCGTGCGCCAGGAAATTTATATTATGCTCTATGGCCAAAGCAATCCGGTAACGCCCGGCGTCTGGCAGTTGGTCATTCGGGGAGTCGAGATTGTGGACGGCCTTGTGGAGATGTGGCTGCCCACTCTGGAAGACGTCTCCGCCAACACCTCGTTTCTCAAACCCGACGTGGAGCTGACCCTGACCATCCCCTCCACCGCGGGCAGCGTGATCTCCGTGGGCGGGTATCAATCCAATCTGAACATCAGCGCCCCCTTTTCCGGCCGGGGGCGCAACGTGGACGGACGTTCTCTAAAACCGGATCTGGTGGCGCCGGCAGTGGGTATATTCGCCCCCGCCGCGGGAGGCGGCTATGACACCTTTACCGGCACCAGCGTGGCCGCGCCCTTTGTCACCGGCTCCGTTGCGCTGATGATGCAGTGGGGCATCGTCCGGGGCAACGATCCGTTTTTATATAATCAGCGGGTGAAAGCCTTTTTGCAGCGGGGTGCCCGGAGGAATATCGCCTCCACAGTTTATCCCAACGCCATCTGGGGTTATGGATCCCTGAGTTTATGCGACTCCATGGCAGAGGTCGTGGAATACACTCAATCGGGAGGCATGGTGACATGATCAATGGAATGACAGAGCAGGAATTTATTTTAGACCCCGACACCATTGATTTCGTCGCGGTAAAAAATATTTTTTTTGAGGCCTTTGTAAACAGCCATCCACAGATTCTGATGACCAACCTGATGCAGGGTCAGTACTGGCTCGGGTACATCAATCAAAATGATCTCCCGCTTTTAATGGAGGGTCTGGGAAATTCCTTTATCAGCTCCATTCCCAGGATTATGGGCCTGTTGGACCGCCCTGCGCTGGAGGCCTCCGGCATCGTGCAGGTTCAGGGGCAGCCTTATTTGAACCTGCTCGGAAACGGTGTTCTGATCGGCTTTTTGGATACCGGAATCGATTACACACAGGATAGCTTCATCTGGGAAGACGGCACCAGCAAAATCCAGTTTATCTATGACCAAACAACCGTGGGCCCCCCGCCGGATGGTTTTGTTCTGGGCGTGGAGTACACCAATGATCAGATCAATCAGGCGCTTCATTCCGATTCCCCTTACTCCATTGTCCCTCAAAAGGACACCGACGGACACGGAACCTTTCTGGCTTCGGTGGCAGCAGGACGCAAAAGCGGCGATTTTATCGGAGCCGCTCCGGAATCGGAGCTGATTGTCGTCAAGCTCAGAAAGGCCCGGCAGTTTTACCTGGAAAAGCAGACCATCCCGCCGGACCAGGAGAATGCCTTCAGCTCTTCCTCCGTTATTGTTGGGATTGAATACATCCTTCAAAAAGCAAGTCAGCTCAACCGGCCTGTGGTCATCTGCATCTCGCTGGGTACCGATCTGGGCAGTCATAACGGCGCAAGCCTTCTGGAGGAATATCTGCGGGGTGTGGCAATTCTGCGGGGAGTATGCATCTGCACCGCGGCGGGCAACGAATGCCAGACCTGGCGGCATATGCAGAATCAGCTGACCAAGGCAGAGGACTGGCAGAATATCGATTTTAAAATTCCCGATCCGGGAGGAGTTGGGTTTAACACCTATATCAACATCTGGAATACCGCATCCGACCGGTTCTCCGTCTCCATCCGCTCGCCAACGGGGGAGGTTGTCACCCGCGTACCCGCCAAATCCGGCACCCAAAAATCATTTCCCCTGCTGCTGGAAAATTCGCGGGTCGAGGTAGAATATTTTTTCCCCATTACGGTCGGCGGTGAGCAGATGACCATCGTGCGTTTCATCAAGCCAACTCCCGGATTATGGACCATTACGGTATACGGTGACATCGTTCTGGACGGCACCTTCCACGCCTGGCTTCCCATCAACGGCTTTGCCGCCCCGGGCATTGAATTTTTATCCGCCACCCCTTACTGCACGGTAACAATTCCCTCCACCATGCTGGGGGGCATTTCCTGCGGCGCTTACGACAGCCAGAAAAATATTCTGTATTCCAATTCCTCCTGGGGACCCACGAGAACACCGATCACGGCGCCTGATCTGACGGCGCCGGGCGTCAACGTGGGCGGGTTCTACCCCCACGGCTACGGCACCATGTCCGGAACCAGCGTGTCCGCCGCCATCACCGCCGGGGCCGCCGCTCTTTTGATGCAGTGGGGCGTGGTGAACAAAAACGAGCCGGCTATGAGCACTTCTCAGATCAGGGCATACCTGCTTCGGGGCTGCGACCGCAGCGATTCCATGTCCTATCCCAACGTGAAGTGGGGCTATGGGTCGCTTAATTTGATGCAGACCTTTAACCTCATGCGCGAGCAGTAGCGCGTAAAGGAGGTCCCCAATGATCAACGGTATGACGGAGCAGGAATTCATTCACCATCCAGACACTACCAGCTTTGTGGTTCAGAAAAATGATTTTTTCGTACAGTACGCCGCCGCCCATCCGGAAATTCTGATGACGCAGCTTCTCCAGGATCAATATTGGATCGGCTATACCACCAGCGAATTTTATCCCAATATCATTCAGGCACTGGGCAGCAGCTATATCTCCCACTCCCCTGTCGTCTTCGGTCTTCTGGATCGGGCCGCACTGGAGGCCTCCGGAATCATTCAGGTGCAAAACCAACCCTATCTGAGCCTGCGGGGACAGGGCGTGCTCATCGGTATTGTAGACACGGGAATTGACTACACTGCCGATCTATTTCAATATCCGGACAAAACCAGTAAAATACAGTTCATTTATGACCAGACAGCGGAAGGCCCCCCTCCCGAGGGGTTTTTTTTCGGCACGGAGTATACCAACGCCCAGATCAATGAGGCGCTTCGGGCAGAGGATCCCTATTCCGTCGTCCCCCAACGGGACACCTCAGGCCACGGCACCTTTCTTTCCTCCGTAGCGGCCGGAAGAGCCACAGGCGAGTTCATCGGCGCGGCTCCCGACAGCGAGCTGATTATCGTCAAGCTGGCGCGGGCAAGACCCTTTCTCTATGAGCGCCTTCTGGTTCCTCCCGAACAGGAAAACGCCTTCGCTACCCCCGAAATTATGGTCGGCGTGGAATACCTCCTGATGAAAGCAAAGCAGCTTAACCGTCCACTGGTCATCTGCATCGGACTAGGTTCCAATTATGGCAGCCACGACGGCAGCTATGTGCTGGAGCGCTATTTATACACCATCGCAAATCAACGAAGCGTCTGTGTCTGTACATCGGCCGGAAACGAAAGCCAGGCGCGGCACCATACGCAGGGACTGCTGAGCAGCCAGGCGCTGCAGCAGAACATTGACTTGACGGTGGGCGAGGGCTCCGGCAGCACCCTCATTACCGTAATTAACTCCGGCGTGGACCGGTTTTCCGTTTCGGTGCGCTCTCCCACGGGGGAACTGGTGAACCGTGTCCCCGCCCGGTCGGGAACACAGCAGCTTTTCCCCTTAATTTTAGAAGATGCAACGGTAGGCATCTCTTATTTTTTCCCCATGGAGGAGAGCGGAGCCCAGTTTACCATCATTCGCCTGATTAATCCGACGCCCGGCATCTGGACCATTACCTTATATGGCGACATCGTGCTGGACGGCACCTACCACGCATGGCTGCCTCTGACGGGCTTTGTTTCGCCCGGTATTGAATTTCTCTCCGCGGTGCCCTACTCCACCATCGTTACGCCCGCCACCATGTTTGGCTCCATCGTCTGCGGCGGTTATGACAACCGCGATGGCAGCCTGTATGAAAACTCTTCCTGGGGGCCTACCCGAACACCCACCATGTCCCCCGATCTGGTAGCACCTGCCGATTCGGTAGGCGGTTATTTTCCCAGCGGCTACGGAATTATGTCGGGAACCAGCGTGGCCACCGCCATTACCGCGGGAGCCGCCGCCCTCTTGATGCAATGGGGCGTGGTAAACGGAAACGATCCCGCTATGAGTACCTATCAGATCAGGGCATATCTGCTGCGGGGCTGCACCCGGAGCGACTCCATGACCTATCCGAACCGGAAATGGGGCTATGGAACTCTGAACCTTTTACAGACCTTTAACCTCATGCGGGAGATGTAGCCGGACGCACCTGCGGCAGGGGTGCTCGCTCGGCCAAAAGAAAACGGCGGCCGCTCTGCCGCGGCCGCCGTGAACCATATTCTAACTGAACGCGCATACCGCCGCCGCGGAGGTCACTCCAATTCCGCCGGGCCTAACGTTACCCGGCTCACGATTCTCCGTCCAGCACCTTCTGGGCCGCAGAGGCATCGGCGGCCACCACCAGCACGGCGGTATTCCCCCGCACCTCTGTAATGGCGGATGAGAGCTTCAGGATCTCATCGGGCAGATAGTCCTGGCAGGCGGCGGTCTGCTTTTCCACCCTCTGCTTCAGGAGCGAAACCGCCGATTCAGCGGCGGAGTCATCTGTAAACTGCAGTACTGCCAGCTCCTCCGCGCTGGCCCCACTGGAAACGTACACCACGCTGTCGTCGGACAAAGTGTCCGCGTCCAGCCCGTACAGCGTGACGGCAACCTGATTGCTGATTTGAGCCAGCTGATCGGTAAACGCGCCGGAATCCAAAAGTGCCTGTGCCGTTTCCGCCGGATCAAAGGGTTCAGCGGCACTCTTCTCTCCACAGCCGCCGAGCAGCAGTACCATTGCCATTAAAATACCCGCCATTTTTTTCACAAAACGTTCCTCCCGCTTCGCTCCGCCCCGTGTCCCCCCGGAAAACGGTCTCTATGAATCCTGTGTCGACGGGTCAGAGCCGCCGTCCGCCGTATCGGGGGCCTGCCCGGCCGGCGGGCTGTAATCTTCCGGATGAACCGTATGGGTACGCAGATAGTCGCACCATTGCTGATAGCAGGATGCGTTCAAATGAATCCCATCGGCGGTATCGTCCGCGGGAAGCGCGCCGTTCTCATCCGCGAACACCTCAGACACCTTCAGCAGGATCACCTGCTTTTCCCTCGCCAGCTCATACAGCAGGCTGTTATACTGCGCAATGCGTTCATTATTGATGTACGTGGCCTGGCCGCGCTGGGCGCAGACCTCCGGGTTCACCGGAATAATATCCTGGATATAAATCAGCGCGTCGGGCCGGAGCTGACGGATTTGATCAATCAATTCACCGTAATCGGTTTGATAGGCATCCATATTGGCCCAGCCCAGCTCATTGAGCCCCAGGGAAATATACACCTTGGAAAAATCGGTCTGGGCAAGCGCGTCCATAATGGTCATATCCGCTCCGTTCACCGAAGCATTGACCTTAGTTTTCACATTGGCAACCGTGGCACCCTTTCCGCAGAAAAAAACGGCGCTGGACAGCGTTCCATAGAGAAACATCCCCTCAATTCGGGAATCTCCAATCAACACGGCGTCGGAAAAATAGCTGTCGTCCACCGCATCGCCGCAGGGAGCTGACTGCAAATAATTATAGCTGGAAAGAACCGCCGTATCCGCCTGTGTTGTCGTCTGCGCTGCTGCCGCGGTCTGCGCTCCGATCTCCCCGCTTGTTTCCGTCTGTGTCCCGGTCTCGGAACCCTCCGCCGTGGCTGACAGCATTGTCTCAGAGCTGGTTCCGCTGTCTGTGGACGTGACGCTGCCCGTGGCGCCGCAGCTCGCCGCCGATACACTCAGGAGCGCTGCCAGCAGCAGTACTCCCACTCTTTTTCCTGCTCTCATCGCACCCTCTCCCGATTCCCGGAACCACCGGGCTCAATCGCGGCGATTGAACCGGTAACACCCTTTGTTTGCTGTTTTAGACTAACCGCAAATTCATCGAAAATCAAGGTACAAATAGTTACAGCTTTTTATTATTTTACATTTTTCCGCATCCGGCTTTGAAACACCGTGTACATCCTCACCGCCGAGGATACCAGCAGCACGCCGACCGCAAGACACCCGGCGATCCCCAGGGTCTGCAGGCCGGTCTGCATCCCTTGCTCGGCTTGTCCCCACATGAAATAATCCATGGTATAGTAAATCCCCGCTCCCGGAACCAGCGGAAAAATGGAGACGATGAGATACCCTGTAACAGGGCATTTCCGCAGCCGTGCCATGGTCTCGGAATAAACGGAGCCGGACACGGCCGCCAGAAAAGAGGCAAAGTAGACGCTGCCTCCCGCCGCCGACACCAGCAGATAGACAAGCCATCCCAGCGTGCCACCCAGCCCGCAGATCACCATTCCAAGACCCCGGATGTGATAGATAACGCAAAAACCCAGGCAGGCCACAAACGCATAGAGGCAGGGTAACAAAGAAACAGCATCCATTCACAGTCCCCCCGCGGCTCTGGCCAGCGCCAGTCCCGCACCCGTTCCCAGCGCGATGGCTCCGCCGATGACCATCGATTCCACCAGCTTCACCAGCCCCGCCACCATGTCTCCCGCCATAATATCCCGCATGGAGTTGGTAAACAGCACGCCCGGCACCAGCGCCATCAGCGCGCCGATGGTAACAAAAGGCACATGCTCGGCCAGACGGGCATACACGCAAGCCGCCGCCAGAAGCGAGGAGACAAAGGCGCTGAAGACAGTCTGATTGAACAGGCTGGCGCGCAGCCGCCGCGTCACCTTAAGGCAGCAGCAGATAGCCATGCCGCACAGCCCGCTGCAAGCCGCATCCGCCCATGTACCTCCAAAAAACAGCGAAAAGCCTCCCGTGCCCACAAAATAAGCGCACAGCTGGGTATAGAACGGCCAATCCCGCCCGCTCTTCTCCTCCGCGAAAACTCGATCCAAGGCCTCCTGCTCCGGCGGCGGATTATGGCAGAGCTTTCGGCAAAGGTCGTTGTATGCCTCCAGCAGCTCAATATCCGTCCCATGGGACGGAATGCGCCGCAAGGCGGTTTTCTGCTCCCCCGTCCCGGTGGTCAGGCTCACGATCAGGCAGTTCGGAATGGCAAACACCTCACCGGAAACCCCATACGCGGCCAGAAGGCGTACCACGGATTCCTCCACGCGGTAAATTTCCGCTCCGCTTTTCTGGAGCCTGACGCCCAGCTCCATCGCCAGCTTCAGCAGCATGTCGTAATCCATGTGATCCCTCGTTTCCGCTTGAGGCCGCGCACAGACGCGCGGAAGTATGTAACCCGGTTTTCCCGCTCCGGCGTCCCGCCGGGGCCGGAGCGCCGGATCGTTGTCTGCTCACTCCGCCGCGCCGCGAAGCAGCTCCCGGTAATCCTCCATCGTACCCACACGGCCCACGGCGGAGAGGGACATCCGTTTGAAATCAAAAATTTCCCGTGCCAGCGTTAAAACCTGCTCTTCCGTCACCATATCATAGGCGGCGATGATTTCATCCGGTGTGAGCACCCGTCCTGTCAGCAGAGCGGACCGCCCCAGATGGCTCATGCGGGACTGGGTGGATTCCAGCCCCATCAGTACGCTGGCCTTGGACTGCTCCCGGGCGCGGCTCAGCTCGTCGGGGGAGATACCGTCCTGGATAAATTCTCTGAGTACCTGAAAAATCGTATCCAGTGCCTGACGCTCGGTTTCTTTGCCCAGCGCGGTGTAGATGGCGAACATGCCTGTGTCCGCGTGTCCCGCGCCATAAGAATAGACGGTATAGCAGAGTCCGCGCTTTTCCCGCACCTCCTGAAACAGGCGGGAGGACATGCCGCCCCCCAGCAGGAAGGACAGTAGCTGGAGCACAAAGCGGCGGTCATCGTGATAGGGCAGACCGGGGAACGCCAGGGTCAGATTGTTCTGCTCGGTGGCCTTTTTCTTCACGGTCACAGCCGGGATATAGACCGCTGCCTTCTCCTTCTGAGCCTTGCCAGCGGGGACGGCGGAAAAGCGGGCTGTCAGATCATCCACGTCGCGGGACGTAAAGCTGCCCGCCAGCGCCACCACAATGCGCTCCGGCCGGTAGTGGCTGTCCCGGTAGGCTCTCAGCCAGCTGCCCGTCATCTTGTTGAGCGTAGCGGGCTTGCCCAAAATGGGATGCGCCAGGGGTGTATTTTTATAGACAGCCTCCGCCAGCCGCTCGGCACAGATATCCTCCGGATTGTCCTGATACATCCGGATCTCCTCCAGAATGACTCCCCGCTCCAGCGCGGTATCCTCCTCGGTAAAGCTGGAATTGAAAAACATATCGCAGAGCAGGTCAATGGCTTTGGGCAGATGCGTGTCCAGCGTCCGGGCGTAATAGCAGGTGTTCTCCTTGGTGGTAAATGCGTTGTGCTGTCCGCCGATGGAATCCATTTCCATGGCAAGGGCAGCGGCGGAGCGGGTAGGGGTGCCTTTAAAAAACATATGCTCAATAAAGTGCGCCGCACCCTGTTCCGAAGCGTTTTCATGGCGGGAGCCGCTGCCAACCCAGATCCCTATGGCGGCGGAGCGCACTCCGGGAACCTCTTCGGTCAGGATACGGATTCCATTTTCCAGCGTCTTGATTTGATACATAGATTCATTCCTTTTCTATTACTGTTTCAACAATGGTGGTGCCCTGGGTTTTGGCGGAAACGGTGTCCAGCAGCAGGGCGTGCTCGATGGTGCCGTTGAGCACAACCACCTGCTCCACCCCGTGGGAAACCGCGTGGATACAGCCCGCCAGCTTGGGCGCCATGCCCCCGGCAATCAGCCCCGCGTCCAGCAGCTCCCGTGCGCGGGCAAGGTCCATATGGGGAATGACGGTACTCCGGTTATGACTGTCCACCAGGATACCGTCGGTATCGGTGAGAAACGCCAGCTTATCCGCTTTCATGGCCTCGGCAATGGCGCGGGCCGCGTCGTCGGCGTTGCAGTTGTAGCCCTCGCCATCCTCCCCGGCCGCGATGGGGGACACCACCGGCAGAAAACCGGCGTCCAGCAGCGCGTTGAGCAGCGTGGTATCAACTCTTGTGATCTCCCCCACCCGGCCCAGCTGCTCTGCCTTGCACGCTGCGGTCAGAAGACTGCCATCCTTGCCCGAGATGCCCACCGCGGCAACCTTCCACGCAGAGAGCGCGGTCACCAGCTGCTTGTTGACTTGAGCGGAGAGGGCCATTTCCGCGGCCTCCAGAACGGCGGCGTCGGTGACCCGGTAACCGCCCTCAAATCGGCTCTCCACACCAAGCCGCTCCAGCAGGGAGGAGATGGTTTTTCCGCCTCCGTGCACCAGCACCACGCGAACCCCCGCCATGGCAAGGGCGGCAAGATCAGAGTAGACATGGTCGCCCGAACCCTGAGCGCTGCCTCCATACTTGACCACCACGGTCTTGTTCGCCCAGCGGCGCAGGGCAGGCAGGACATCCATAAGGCCGCGGATTTTTTCCAGCCCGTCCAGCCCGTGGCGCAGATCGTATTCGTGGAGAGATTCCTTGGTATATTCTACATCGGAGGGGCAGTCAATATACGCGGTGCCGCGTTTTTGCCGTGTCTCGGCGCCCTTGCCCGTAATGAGAATCACCGTCTCGGTCTCGCTTGACATGACCGCCTGGCGGATGGCCTCGCCCCGGTTGGGCTGGATGGAGTAATCGCACTGCCGGGATTCCACATGAGTGGCAATCTCCCGGCAGATATCCTCGGTGTTTTCCTCTCCCGAATCCTCCTCGGTGAGAATCACCAGCTGAGAGTGGCTCCCGGCAATCTCCCCCAGGTCGCGGCGGCGGTCATAGGCTTTTTTGCCCGGACAGCCAAACACGGTGACGATGCGCCGCCCGGGGTACTCCTCCAGCACCGACTCAAACAGCTTCTCGAAGGAGAGCCGGTTGTGGGCGTAGTCCACAATGGCGATCACCCGATCATTGGCGTTGGCATAAACCTCCATGCGCCCGGGCACCCGCGCCTTCATCAGTCCCACATAGATGTGCTGGTCGGGAATACCCAAGCCCTCACATACCGCGATGGCCGCCAGCGCGTTTTCCACATTGAAGAGCCCCGGCATGGTGAGTCGGAATTCCCGGGAGAAGCGTGGCGTTTTTACCCGGAACAGAATATCGTTTCCGCTTTTGCGGATGTTGGACGCGAACACCGTGGCGGCAGGGTTGCTGCGGGAGAAGGTAATGACCTGGGGGCACCTTCCCGCCGCCGCTAAAATGTCCTCCAGCCGGTCGCTGTCCAGATTGACGCAGGCCAGACGGGTGTGGTCGAAAATCTTCAGCTTGGACTGGAAATAGTCCTCAAAATCAGGGTGCTCCACCGGGGAGACGTGGTCAAAGCCGATATTTAAAAAGACCGCCGCGGCCAGATCCACGTTATACACCCGGTCATATTTAAGAGCCTGGCTGGAGACCTCCATGGCGAGGTACCGTATGCCTGCGGAAACGGCGTTGGCAAGGTGCCGCTCCAGCTCCAGCGGCTCCGGAGTGGTGAGATGGCTCTCAAAGCGCTCTGTGCCGTCATAGGTTTCAATGGAGCCGATGACGCCGCTCTCCGCACCTCCGCTCTCCTTCATGTACTCATCAAAAATATATTTCAGATAGTACGAGGTGGAGGACTTCCCCTTGGTCCCTGTGATACCCACCACGTTCAGCCCGGCGGAGGGATGGTCATAGTACACGTCGGCGAAGATTGCCATGGCTCGCCGGACGTCGGTCACCGGAATCCAGACCGCTCCGACTCCCTCAGGGTATTCCGTTTCTGAGAGATAGGCAAACGCCCCCTGCCGGACGGCCTGGGCGAGATACTCTCCCTTAAAGTGCGCGCCCTTGCAGATAAAGAGGGTGTTGGGCACCGCCTCCTTTGAGTCGCAGGACACAAGCGCCACCGTCCGGGTGAGGTCGGCGGACAGCGGCGTATTGGAAGCAAGCAGGCCATGCCTGCGCAGCAGCTGATAATAATCCCCCAGGGGGCGAAGCTTTCGTTCCATATCAACCATCCCTACTCCTGTGATAAAGCCTGCGGAACGCGCATGTCTTATCTTAATTTCCGCGCAGCGGATACCCGCAGGCGGTGATGCAGCAGTCCGTCAGCACATCCATGGCGTCCAGGTAAAAACCCGGCAGAGGATGAACCGACGCAAACACCGAAAGCTCGGTGCAGGCTAAAATCGCGCCGTCGCAGCCCGCCCGGCGCATTGCGTTGTCAATGGGGTCAAACTGCTTGAGAGAGCCGTTTTTCCCCGCCTTGATCTCGTCGTAAATAATCGAGGTCACAAGCTTCTGGGTGACCTCGTCAGGGACAATGCCCCGCAGCCCCACGGCCTCGCACTCCCGCTGATAAATGCCGGTTTTGACGGTTCCCTCGGTGGCAAGAATACCGATATTGCGGCACCCCCGGGTTCTCATTACCTCCACCGTCTCCCGCACCATATTGATCAGGGGAATGTCCAGCTCCCGCTGGAGCCGGTCGGCAAAAAAGTGGGAGGTATTGCAGGGTACCGCCAGATGGGTGCAGCCACAGGTCTCCAGAAGCTTTGCGTCCTTGAGCAGGCGTTCGAACACCGGCTCAGCCTGTCCGCTGAGCAGCGCGGCGGTGCGGTCCGGAATCTTAGTATCGCTGAGAATCATGGCGGGGACATGCTCCTGGTCCCGCCGCGCGTCGGTGTGCGTCAGAATTCTCTGGTAGAACACCAGCGTTGCCTGGGGTCCCATGCCGCCCAGAATGCCTAACTTGGCTTCATTTGTCATCAGCGCACCTTCTCCATCACGCTTGCGTACCAGCCGTAATAGCGCCTGTGCCCGTTGAGAATGCGAAGCTTGTGGAGCAGCGCCGTATCCTTGCCGTAAAACAGGGGGTTCACAGACTTGCCCTGGGCAATCAGACTGTGCATTCTTTCGTGATACTCCCTGGAGATGTACTGAAAGGCCACGCCACGGGGCACCACCATCCACAGCCGCGGCTCGTCCACCATGGTCAGACCGTGTGGCTTGTGCTCCACGCGGTCCTCCACCAGGCAGCGGGCCAGATTGTATCCCGTGGCGGTGACATAGTAATTGCTCCGTCCCTGGCGGCAGTTGATCTCAAAGACTTTAAACCGGCCGTCCCGCCGGTCATATTTCACATCCAGATTGGAAAACCCCGTAAACCCCAGCTCGTCCAGAAACCCCCTGATCTTTTCACAGAGCTCCGGCTCATGCTCGGTGAGGATCACCGCGTGATTTCCGATGGCGTGGGCGGTGTGCTCCTCCAGCAGGACATGCCCCACACACATGAGCGCCACCCTGCCCGCCTCGTCGGAGTAGTTGGTCACCACCCGCATATAGCTGTCGTCCCCAGGGATGAAGTCCTGAATGATAATCTCATCCTCATAGCCGGCGCCGTAGATCTCGTCGATCACCCGGTCCACCTCGTCCCGGGTCTGGAGCACGTAGGCCTTTTTCTGGGTGGGGAAGGGATGCTTCCAATAGGTATCGCTCTCAGCGGGCTTCACCACGAAGGGGCCGTCGAAGGGCAGCTCGAACCCGTGGCCCATACCCTTTCGGTACACCACCGTGTCGGGATAGTCCAGGCCGTATTTCTCGCAGAGCTCATAAAAACGCGCCTTGTGGATGAGTGTGGACAGCAGCTCGTGGTTGACATAGGGGGCAATGACATTGGCCGGATAATTGGGCAGATTTTTAGAGATAGCGTTGAGATAATTATCTCCGCAGCCCAAAACCAGAACCGTCTTGTCGGGATATTCCTCCGCCACGGCTTTTACATTCTCCAGCAGCGTTTCCGTTCTGTCGTTATCGGGACAGGCCCGGTAGTCCAGAATGCGGCTGCCCCGGCAGGGGCCGGACTGAAAAAAACCATAGGCGATGGATTTGATGCCGTAGGCCTCGTGGAAGGCCCGCGCCATACTGTACACGTTGATATCCCCGCCGAACAGCAGGGGGACGAAGGATTGCTCCATGGTTGATTGCTCCTTTGCATACGGCGGTTCCAGAGCTTGCTCCAGGGCCGCCGTTGGGGTTTGCTCAGCTGTGATGGGGAAAGCTGATTTTATACCATCGCTTGCCGGCACTCTCGTCAAGGGGAGTCATGCAGGCACGTGGATAGGCGTTCTGAACATATTCCGCTTCCTCACCGGTGAGTCGAAGCTCCCGGCAGCGGCACTCACCGCAGCAGAACGCGGAGGAGAGGCAGCGCTCAAAGCATAACATCTCAGTTGCAGTCATAGTCATTCTCTCCATTTTTTTGAAGTTCAATAATGAAAGGTAAAATTTGTATCCCTCCGGTCAGCCGGTCGCCCGCTTGACCAGAAAAATGCCCGGAATCTGATTGAGCCGGTTGATGACGCCGCTCAGCTGGGCACGATCCTTAACTTCCAGCTCCACACTGACAATGGCGTATCCGTCCGGCTGGCTGCGGGCGGACAGGGCGGTCACCTTAACCTTCTGAGTGGCGAGTGCCATCGCCACATCCAGCGCCAGGCCGTCGCGGTCCTTTCCTGAGAGCTCCAGCGCGGTTTTGTAGGTGACATGCTCTTCCTGCGCCCAGGAGACGTGAATCCAGCGGCCCGCCTCCTCCGGCTTCTGGCGCTCCGGCGCCGCGTTGGGGCAGTCGGCCCGGTGAACCGAGATGCCGTAGCCTCTGGTGATAAACCCTATCACCTGGTCTCCGGGCACCGGTGTACAGCATTTGGCGAATTTGACCAGACACCCGGTCATACCCTCCACCACGATTCCGGAATCTCCGGACTTGGACTTTTTGGACGTGTCCTTGGGGATGGCCGGATTGGACAGCGTAATAACAGGCTCCGCCGCCAGCGCGGCCGCCTTTTCGGCGGCTTTTTCCACCCTGCCCAGCCGGGTCATTTCTTCCCGGATGCGGTTCACCGCCTTCTGGGCCGACATACCTCCGTAACCGATGGCGGCGTAGAGCTCGTCCAGCGATCCAAAGCTGACCTTTTTCAGCAGGCCGGGCAGCACCTCCTCGGCGGTAATGGCGGACATAGTCAGTCCCGCGTGCTTCAGCTCCGACTCAAAAGAGGAGCGGCCCGTGGCGATGTTCTCCTCCCGCCGCTCCTTTTTGAACCACTGGCGGATTTTGTTTCTGGCTTCGTTGCTCTTGGCGATCTTGATCCAGTCGCGGCTGGGGCCGTGGGCCGATTTGGAGGTGATCACCTCCACGATATCCCCGCTCTTGAGCTGGGAATCAAAGGTAACGATACGCCCGTTGACCTTGGCGCCCGTCATGTGGTTGCCCACCGCGGAGTGGATGTTGTAGGCAAAGTCGATGGGAGTCGCGCCGGAGGGCAGGTTGATGACATCCCCTCTCGGGGTGAACACGAACACTTCATCGGAGAACAGATCCACCTTCATAGTGCGGACAAATTCCTCCGCGTCGGTGTCCTGCTGGCTCTCCAGCAGCTTTCTGATCCATTCAAAGGTGGTCTCGGAGCCCAGGGTGTTGTTTGCCATACCCTGCTTGTACTTCCAGTGGGCGGCGACGCCGTATTCGGCGGTGTGGTGCATGTCCCAGGTTCGGATCTGAACCTCGAAGGGGAGCCCTTCCCGCCCGATGACCGTGGTGTGCAGGGACTGGTATAGGTTGGGCTTCGGCGTTCCGATATAATCCTTAAACCGTCCGATGACCGGCCGGAATAGGTCGTGAATACAGCCCAGAACATTATAACAGGCAGAAATATCGTCTACAATCACACGGAAGGCGTAGAGGTCGAAAATTTCATCCAGCGTCTTGTTCTGGGAATACATTTTGCGGTAAATGGAATAGGTGTGCTTGACCCGCCCCACCACGGTGGCGGAGACGCCGTCCTCCTTCAGCCGCGCTTCAATCTTACGCTGGATGGACGACATAAACTCGTCGTGACGGGAGGCACGGGCCTCCAGCTCCTGCTCGATGTCGCGGTATCCGACGGGGTCGAGGTACTGAAGCGCCAAGTCCTCCAGCTCCCACTTCACCTTCTGCATACCGAGGCGGTGGGCGATGGGGCCGTAAATCTCCATGGTCTCCAGAGCGATTTCCTTCTGCTTGCGGGGAGAATGATACATCAGCGTGCGCATATTATGGAGCCGGTCGCAGATTTTAATGAGAATCACCCGGATATCCCTCGCCATGGCGATGAGCATTTTCCGCAGATTCTCCATCTGCTCCTCTTCCTTGGAGGTGTACTGCACCCGGGTCAGCTTGGTGACCCCTTCCACCAGTTCCGCCACAGTGCCTCCGAAGAGCTTGGCGATTTCCTCATGGGTCGCGCCCGTATCCTCAATGCAGTCGTGGAGCAGGGCGGCGATAATGGAGTCCGTGTCCAGCTCCAGGTCGGCCACAATCTCAGCCACCGCCAGCGGGTGGGTAATAAAGGGCGAACCGTCCTTTCTCGTCTGCTGGGCGTGGGCGTTGTCCGCGTACTCAAAGGCCGTACGGAGCCGGGAAAGCTCCGCCGACGGGTTGTAGTGCCTGATCCGCTCCTCCAGTACCAGATAGCGGTTTAAAACAGCTTCCTCCATATCCTCACCTCCTCCACACTTGCGTCATGGAATCCATCAACCACGCTATTCGCAGGCCAGGGCGCGCAGCCTGCGCATAATACACGACTCTTCCAGATTCACCTTTTTGGCGCCGTCCACAATCACGATGGAAAGCCCTCCTTCGCCGGCATCTCTGCGGATCAATCCCCGCTCGTCCAGTACATCCAGGCATACCATCGTGCGCATAAAGGTTTCCCTCAGCCGGTACGCCTTTGCGATATTATGAGCCAAATGGCCGGGCTCATACTCCCTGCGGCTGCATCCCGCGGCACATTTGAGATAGCGCCACACGGCGGCAAACTCCTCCCGAGAGGGGGTCAGGCTTTTGGCCTCCTGCGGGGTAAGCGCACTGCCCTGCCTCATCTTGTCATAGAGCATGTGCTCATGCTGAACCCGGGACACCGCGGGGCGGAGATCTTCCAACTGCAATTGAACCGTCTGACGCCCGCGAAATTCATTGATCCCGGGCGAAAAGGCGATGTCGATGCGATCCCCCGCCGCAATCCCCGCCCGAGCCGCATCCACGGAGAAAAAAATCGCGTCCAGCAGCTGGCTTCCCTTGCGCAGAGTCATTTTCAGATGCTTTCCTCCGCCGATCTCAGCAAGGGCGGTTACCGTCACGCCGTGCAGGGAGAACACCGGGCGGGGATTGCCCTGCCCGTGGGGCTCCAGCGCCGCCAGCGCCTTCACCTCGCTCTGGGTGAGGCATTGCGCGCCATCCAGCTCCAGATCAATGGTAAGAGCGGGAGCCGCCAGCTCTGTCCGGCGGGCGGCAATATACGCGGTAATACGGTCACGGAAGGCGTCGATGCGATCCTCCCGGATGGTGAAGCCGGCGGCCATTTCATGTCCTCCGAACCCCTCCAGCAGGTCACCGCACTGCTCCAGCGCGGCAAAAACATTTAATCCGCCAAAGGAGCGGCAGGAGCCCTTCCCCTTGCCATCCGACAGGCAGATGATAAAAGCAGGACAGCCAAAGCGCTCCGCAAGGCGCGAGGCCACAATCCCCACCACACCCTGATGCCACTGATGGTCCGCCAGAACAATCGCCGCGCCTGGCCCGGGTTCCCGCTCCAGCCGCTGCGCGCATTCCTGAAAAATCTGCCCCTCGATGGCCTGCCGCTCCCGGTTGAGCTCACACAGCTCCCGGGCAAGATCCTCCGCCCGCCGTTCATCCCGGGTCAGCAGCAGCTCCGCCGCCACGCTGGCCCGGCCCATTCGTCCGGAGGCGTTGATACGGGGCGAGAGAATATATCCCACGGTAACCGCGCTGACAGGTTTCCCCTCAACCCCCGCCGCGCGGAACAGCGCGCGCAGGCCGGGGGAATCGGGAGACTGGAGCAGCCGCAGACCCAGATTGACAATGGTGCGGTTCTCTCCCACAAGCCGCATCACGTCTGCGATGGTACCCACGGCGGCAAGATTGGCATACCGCCGCAGCAGCTCGGATCGGTGCCCGGCACCACCCAGGGCAAGCACCAGCTTCAGCGCCACGCCAACACCCGCCAGATCGGAGAACGGGTAGCCGCAGTCGGGGCGGTGGGGATTGACCACCGCTGCCGCGGAGGGAAGTGTCTCTTTGCATTCATGGTGATCGGTAATAACCACGTCCACGCCGATGGACGCAGCGTAATCCACCTCCTCCAGCGCGGTAATGCCGCAGTCCACCGTCACAATCAGCGTGGTTCCCCGCTCCGCCAGCAGACGAACCGCCTCCCGATTCAGGCCGTAGCCCTCCTCCATCCGATCCGGAATGTAGGAAATCACGGTTGCTCCCCGGCTTTGGAGAAAATGAGTCAGCAGACAGGTGGAGGTAATCCCATCCACATCGTAATCGCCGTAGACGGCAATGGTTTCGCCGGACTCCAGCGCCGCGTTTACGCGGGCAACCGCCCGCTCCATATCACGCAAAAGCATCGGGTCGTGCAGAAGCTCCTCACCGTCGGCAAAAAACACGCGGCACGCCTCAACGGTATCCAGTCCTCTGGCACAGAGCACCGCTGCTGTCAGATGGGGAATTCCTGCGGCCTCCAGCTTCCGCCGGACGCCCTGATCGGTCCTGCGTGGACTCCACTGTTCATATTTCATTTGCAAGACCTCGGATATGATTCATTGATCTTTAAATTATAGCAAATTGGAAACTACGTGACAAGGGGAATTATAAAAAGTCTATTTTCTTGTCGTTTGTTCTGAAATCGTCTCGGTTTTGCCCGATTTTTTCATGCCGTGTCCGTCTGCGGCGGCTCAGCCAACGTCCTTTTCAGTTTTCTTGAATTTTTTTCAGATGTTTTTCAGAAATCTTGATCTTATTTGCTAAAGTTTGAGATGCAAAATACCGATATATAACATCAAAAGAATTGATCCGTGCCCTTGCCCGGAAGGAGGAAGCGCTTATGGCAATTCAGGGCATCAGCGGGATTCCCAATCCCGCGATTTTCAACCATCAGAACCCGGGTTCCGAAACGGCCATGGCCAGAGACACCCATACGGCAGCCGCCAAGCTGGGTTCTCTTCAAACCAGCACCGCCGCCACCGCCGACCTGATCTCCACCGCCCTCGACGCGGTCACGGGGAAGGACACCTCCGCCCAGATGGGGCGGTACACCGATCTTTGCACCAGCCTTCTGTCCCAGCAGGCAAAAACCGCGAGCGGGCTTGCGTCTTATTATGACTCCTCAGGAAACGCGGCTTATTTTTCCTCTCCCTCCGGCACCAATGTTTCCATCAGCATTGATTTTGCCAAAGGAACCCTCACCTCTCAGGGCATGACCCCCGCGCAGGCGGCGCAGGCGGTCTCCGCCAGCGGGGACTGGGGTGTGGACGCCGTGGCCTCCCGGGTAATGGATATGGCGCTCACGCTGGCCGCGGGAGATATCGGCGACATCGCCCTTCTGGAGGCAGCAGTGATGAAGGGCTTTCAAAACGCCTTCGCTCTCATGGGCGGAGAGAGCAAAGCGCCCGGCATTACCGCCAAAACCAAAGAAGAAATCAAAAAACGCTTTGATTTCTGGCGAGAGCAAGGTTCACTGGACGGGTACGTTATGGCGGCTGACGACGATGATCAGTCCGACGCGCCTGATAACCTCTCCGACGATCCCGACGACACGATTTAACCCGACACATGAACATGGACAGCCAATAAACCAATCAATCAGACAGGCAATGCTTTCCCGTGAGGCATTGCCTGTCTGATTGTCATGCAGTTTCGGTTTCAGACGGGATCAAACGCATTTTTTCGGCTAATTCCACGCGGACGTCAAATATTTCTGTGAAATTTTCATCGGCTTTATCAAAATTAATGCGGCTGAACTATTTTTTATTTGAATCAAGTATGATATACTAATTTTATACGTCCATATACGTCTCAGCGGACAAGCACGGTCGATCCCGGTTCCCAGAGGCTCCCTCCGGCAGCTCAGAAAAGCTGCGGCCCATCCCTCGGCTGCGCAAGTCCCGGATAACGCGCCGCCCGCCGCTTGGGTGCTCGGAACGAGCCGGCAATCCATCCCCCGGCTTGCCGCTTGATTTTCTTGATTCTGTTCCTACTTGTAAGGAGGTTCCAGTATGAATAACAAGGTCACCGTCACCATTGCCAATCTGGATTATACGCTCATCGCGCCGGAGGAAGACGGTTACATTGAAAAGGTAGGCGCCTTTGTCGATGAAAAGATTCGTCAGGTCATGAAGGATTCCCGCGCGTCTCTGACCGACGGGGCTATTCTGACCGCCGTAAACATTACCGATATTTACTTCAAAGAGCGCCTGATTTCCGAAAACCTGCGGGTTCAGCTGAAAAATAGCATGGAGGAGCTTTCAAAGCTCCAAGCTGAGCTCTCCGAGGCTAAACGCCAAAACTTCGGTCTGGAAAAGGAGCTTCAAAAGCTCACCTCCCAGCCTAATCACCACACTCAAACCAATTAGCGTCCCCGCTGATTGATTTCAAGGGAGTCCCTTTATGGAATTGCTCGCCCCGGCCGGCAGCCCGGAGGCGGTTTGCGCCGCCGTCTCCGGCGGCGCCGACGCCATTTATCTGGGCTATGGCAGCTTTAATGCTCGCCGGAATGCCAAAAATTTTACCCGCCAGGAACTGGAGGAGGCTGTCTCCTACTGTCACCTGCGGGACTGCCGGGTTTATCTCACTCTCAACACCTTAATCTCCGACCGAGAGCTGTCTGCCGCCGTGAATCTGGCTGCGGAGGCCGCCAGTCTGGGTGTGGACGCGGTTTTGGTGCAGGATTTGGGTCTTGCCCGCGCTCTGCGCACTCACATCCCCGGCCTGCCTCTCCACGCCAGCACCCAAATGACCCTGCATAATCTGGATGGCGTGCGGCAGGCGGCAGAGCTGGGCATGACCAGGGCCGTGCTCTCACGGGAGCTGTCCGGGGAGGCCATCGCATCCATCTGCGCCCAGTCCCCAATCGAAATCGAAGTGTTTGTCCACGGTGCTCTGTGCACCTGCTACAGCGGGCAGTGCTTTTTCTCCTGCGTTCTGGGGGGCCGCAGCGGCAACCGCGGTCTATGCGCCCAACCCTGCCGCCTGCCTTACGGCTGGGAAAGCAGCGCCGACGGCTACCCCCTCTCTCTCCGGGATCTGTCTCTGTCGGGACATCTTGCGCAGCTGCAAAACATGGGCGTCGCCTGTCTGAAGCTGGAAGGGCGCATGAAACGCCCGGAGTACGTCTATATCGTCACCTCCGTCTACGCCGCCGCCCTGCGGGAAGGGCGGGAACCCACCGCCGGGGAGCTGTCCCGGCTGGAGGCCGCTTTCTCCCGCCAGGGCTTTACCGACGGTTATTTCCGGGCGCACACCGGGTCGGAGCTGTTTGGTATCCGAAAGGAGGGGGAGGAGCCCCGCGCCTTGTTTGCCGAGGCGCGAGCCGCCTATTCCGACCGCGAGGTTCCCCGGGTTCCGGTGCGTTTCTCGGCTCAAATTCACCCATCCTGCCCAGCTGAGCTCTCCGTCTCCGACTTTGAGGGACATGCCGTCACGGTCACCGGTTCCGTCCCCGAGCCCGCCCGCACCAAGCCCCTCACCTCCCAGAGCGTGGCGGATCAGCTCGCCAAAACCGGCGGCACCTTTTACCGATGCGCCGCGGCGCAGGCTGATGTAGCCCCGGAGCTCTCCCTGCCGGTTTCCGCTTTGAACAGACTGCGCAGACAGGCACTGGAGGAGCTGACTGCCTGCCGAAGCCGCCGGCCCGACCCGTTTCAGGTCAGCCAATTCGTTCCCGCACCGTCTCTTCCAAACCGCCGTCAGCCGCCCGTGCTGACCATATCCCTCTCCCGGATGGACCAGCTCACCGACGAGCTGCTCTCCCTGCGCCCCGGTCTGATTTATCTCCCTGTCGGTCAGGCGGCGCAGTCACTCAGTCAAGTGAAAGCTGCTCTGAGCGGCGGCATCCGCTTGGGAGCACTTCTTCCCCGCATCGTCTGGGATCGGGAGCTGCCCGCGCTGGCTCAGGAACTCTCCACCCTGCGGGAGGCGGGGGTGAGCGACGCCCTCATCGGCACTCTCGGCCTGATTGCCCCCGCCGCCGCTCTGGGCTTCACCCTGCGGGGCGACTACGGCCTGGAGCTTTACAATTCCGAATCACTGCTTCTTTTACAAGCAATGGGATTCCGCTCCGCCACCATCTCATTTGAGCTGAAACTGGCGCAGATCCGCGATCTGTCAAAGGCCATCGACGCGGAGCTGCTGGTCTACGGGCGGCTTCCTCTGATGATCACCGAGCACTGCCTGATCAAAAACCACTCCGGTATCTGCTCCTGCGAAGGGACGCACAGTCTCATTGATCGGAAAGGTGCGCGGTTTCCCGTTCTTCCCGCCCCCGGCTGCCGGAACGAAATTTTTAATGCCTTGCCCCTCTATCTGGCGGACAAGCAGGATGATTACCGCTCCATCGGCCTGTGGGGCGCCCGCCTCTCCTTTACCACGGAGACTCCCGAGGAATGTGTCCGGATAACCGGCCAATATCTCGCCGCGGACGGTAACCGGCCCGCCGAGCTGACCCGCGGCCTTTATTACAGAGCGGTTGACTGACCGCAGGAGGTTTTTATGGTTTTAGAAGTAAAACCGCTCTCTCCCAAAATCGGCGGAGAAATTCCCCTCCCCTTTTACGCGACCCCAGGCTCCGCCGCCATGGATCTTCACGCCTGCCTGGACGAGCCTGTTGAACTGCTGCCCCGGCAGCTTGTGACCATCCCCACAGGGCTTGCCATCGCCCTGCCTTCCCCCGAGTACGTGGCTCTGGTGTTTGCCCGCAGCGGTCTGGGCGTGCGCCACGGAATCGCCCTCTCCAACGGTGTGGGCGTCATCGACAGCGACTACCGGGGTGAGCTTTTGGTAGGACTGACCAACCTCTCTGACGTTCCTTATACCATTCACCCCGGCGACCGGATCGCCCAGCTCTGCGTGATGCCGGTCATGCGGCCAGAACTGCGCCTTTGCGAGACGCTGAGCGAAACCGGGCGCGGCTCGGGCGGCTTTGGTTCCACCGGTATCTAATGATTGATAAGGCAGGTATTCCATGAATCTCATTTTAGCTTCCCAGTCCCCCCGCCGGCGGGAGCTGCTGAACCGCATGGGTCTGAGCGGCTTTCAGGTGATCTCCCCCGATGTGGATGAGCGGATGCCCGAGGGTACCCCGCCCGCCCGGCTGGTGGAGGAGCTTTCGATCCGGAAGGCCGCTGCCGTGGCCTCAAACGCACCCGAGGACGCGGTGATCATCGCGGCGGATACCGTGGTGGTGCTGGACGGACGCATTCTCGGCAAGCCCGCCGACGAGGCCGACGCCGCAGCCATGCTCTCGGCGCTGTCGGGACAGACCCATCAGGTCTATACCGGCGTCACCGTCCGCCGGGGCGCGCTGGTCAGCACCGAGCACGAATGCACCCGCGTGACCTTCCGTGCTCTCTCCCCTGGAGAAATTTCCGCCTATATCAAGACCGGAGAGCCAATGGACAAAGCGGGCGCCTATGGCATTCAGGCGCTGGGCTGTCTTTTTGTCTCGGGTATCTCGGGAGATTACTGCGGCGTGATGGGACTGCCCGTCTGCCGTCTCGGCGGGATGCTGCGCAAGTTTGATATTGAATTGCTTTCGTAAGGAGTCATACCCTGTTGAAGGATTTTATGAAACACAACGGTATATTGATTCTGATTGTCGCGGTTCTTCTGGCGGCAATCACTTTCGTATGTTCACTTTTCGCCGGTACGGACCCTTTGTCCAACGCGGTGGGCGTGCTCACCACGCCCTTTCGAAGCGGGCTGAACACCGTCGCGGGCTGGGTGGATGACGTAAATGGCTATCTGTTTGATTATGATACACTGAAAACGGAAAATGAGGCTTTGAAGCAGCAGGTTGCCGACCTGGAGGAGCAGGCCCGCGCCGGGGAGGATGCCAGCGAGGAAAACACCCGCCTGCGGGAGCTTCTCAACCTGCGGGAGAAGCACTCCAGTTTTGACTTGGAATCAGCTATGGTCACCGCCCGTTCCACCTCCAACTGGAGCTCCACCCTCACCATCAGTGCGGGCTCGGATTATGGCGTGGAGGTCGATCAGTGCGTCATTGACGAGTACGGCAATCTGGTGGGCATCGTCTCGGAGGTGGGCACAAACTGGGCCACCGTCAACACGGTGATCGACACTTATACGGAGCTTGGCGGCAGCATCGCCCGCACCAACAGCGCCGCCATCATCGAGGGAGACTTCACTCTGATGCAGCAGGGCAAGCTGAAGCTGTCCTATCTGCCGGAGGATACTCAGATTATTTCCGGCGATCAGATTCTGACCTCCGGCAAGGGCGGGGTGTATCCCTCCGGCCTGGTGGTGGGAAGCGTGGAGGAGATTTTAGACGATGCCTCCAACTTAAACCGCTATGCGGTCATCGCACCCTCCGCCGACCTGGATCATCTGGTTCAGGTGTTTGTGATCAAGGACTTTGACATTGTTAGTTGAGGAACCAACTCTGTTCCCCAATGCTTCATAAGGAGGTGCACCCTTGACCAGTCCGGACTTTTTCCGCAAGTGGACCGCTTACGCTCTGGCTCTGATTGCCGTCCTGTGCCTGGAATGTTTTATTATGAACCGCTTGCCCGTATGGGGTGTCACCCCACGGCTTCTTCCGTTGGCCGCCGTGATCGTGGCGGTGCTGGAGGGTCCTCTCTCCGGCGCCGGCTTTGGTCTCGCGGTAGGGATTTTAGCGGATGCCGTTTATCCCGGTCTGGCCGGCGGAATGACCCTGATTCTGACCTTTCTCGGCCTTGGCATGGGTCTTCTCTGCCGTTATTTTCTCCATCAGAACTATCTGGGATGTTTGATTTGTTCCATTTTGGCTTTTTTCACCATTGATTTGATCCGAATTATGTTTGATTTGCTCACACATGTGGCATCCTTATCCACGCTCTGTTTTCTTGCCTTTCGTGAGCTTTCATGGTCGCTGGTGTTTACCGTGCCCCTCTATTGGCTCTTCCGCGCGATTCACCGAAGGATCAGCCGTTCCGCCAACCTGTAATATACGCTTTCAGAAGGGATCGTGTTATGTTTGCGCCGCAAAAAATTAATTAAAGAAGATGAAGAAGAACTGGAGCGCAAGCAGTTTCACCTTCGCTTCTCCTGTTTTCTCGTGATTCTGGTCGTCTTTTTACTGATATTTTCCTATCTTCTGTTCAATACCCAGATTGTAAACGGCTCGGATTATCTGGAGCAGTCCTCCCGCAAGATCGCCAATGTGGAAACCGTGGAGGCCGCACGGGGAGACATTCTTGACCGTTACGGCCGCACACTGGTAACCAATCGCGTCAGCTACAACGTCTCGCTGGATACTTCTTATATGGGCACCGAAGCAGAAGAGATTGAAACCCTGCTCAGCCTGATCGATGTCTGTATTGATCAGGGTGTCACCTGGACGGATACTCTGCCGCTCTCCTCTGAGGCGCCCTTTACCCTTACTCTGGACAGCGCAACGGATACCGCCAAAACCCGGTTTACCACCCTGGCTTCCGAACTGGGCTGGAGCACGACAGACGGACAGCTTCTGTTTTCTCAGATGCGCAGCACCTTTCAGATTGACGGCTCCCTCTCCGACAGCGACGCGAGAAGGGTGATGGGCGTACTCTATGAGTTGAAGCTCCGTTCTCAAAGCGTGACGACATTATCCTATGTCTTTGCGGAGGATGTGAACGTGGACTTCATCTCCATTGTGAAGGAGCGGCAGCTGCCCGGCGTGACCATCGATACCTCCTCGGTACGCAGCTATAACACCTCCTATGCTGCCCACGTGCTGGGCCGGGTAGGGCTTTTGAGCAGCGAAGAATGGCCGGAATACCAGGCTCTGGGTTACTCCATGGACGCTGTTGTGGGCAAGGACGGCGTGGAAAAAGCCTTTGAATCCTATCTCCACGGCGAAAGCGGAACTCGCAGTGTGGAAACCAACACATCGGGCAAGGTGGTCAGCGAGGAGTGGATCACCGAGCCGGAACCGGGAGATAACGTGGTTTTGACCCTGGATATCAACCTTCAGGAATACGTGGAGCGTACTCTGGCGGAATATGTCCCCACGGTCTCCACCGCCCAGGGCGCGGCCTGCGTGATTATGGATGTTAACTCCGGTGCGATTCTCGCTCTGGCCTCCTATCCCACCTACGATCTCTCTCAGTTTTCCCAGACTTACAGCACGCTGGCGGAAGATTCCCTCAAGCCGCTGTATAACCGCGCCACGCTGGGCACCTACGCCCCCGGTTCCACATTTAAGCCTGTGGTCGCCATCGGAGCGCTGGAGGAGGGTCTCATCACCCCATCCTATACCTACACCTGCAACGGCATCTACACTTACTACTCCAGTCCCCAGCCCCAGTGCTGGATTTACCGCCAATATCACCGCACCCACGGCATTGTCAACGTCACCGAGGCCATTGAGGTCTCCTGCAATATTTTTTTCTATGAGACCGGACGGCGTCTGGGCATCGATAAAATTGACGAATACGCCGCAAAATTTGGCCTGGGTGAGGCTACAGGCATTGAAATTCCCGAAAGCACAGGCGTTCTCTCCAGCCCTGAATACAGCGAATCAGTGGGCGCAACCTGGACCGCAGGCATGACGCTCAACGCGGCCATCGGCCAGCAGGACAGCCAGTTTACCCCCGTCCAGCTCTGCAATTATATCGCCACCCTCGCAAACGGCGGCACGCGATACTCCGCCCACCTGCTTCAGTCGGTCAAATCCAACGACTACTCCCAGACCATTTATCAGTACGACGCCCAGCCCGTGGAAACCATCTCCATCGACGCGGACGCGCTCAACGCCGTTAAGGAGGGCATGCTTGCCGTCACACAGGAGGGCACGGTTTCCAGCAGCTTTAAAAACCTGGGCATCAAGGTTGGGGCAAAGACCGGTTCCGCTCAGGTCAGCTCCACCAGCGAGTCTAACGCTCTCTTCGTGGCGTTCGCCCCCTATGATGATCCGCAGATTGCCATGTGCATCATCATTGAAAAGGGCGGCTCCGGCTCCACTATTGGCGACATTGCGGCTAATATTATTTCCTACTACTTCAACTCTGAAAATTCTATGGAATCCACACAGAGCGAAAACGATTTACTTCATTAAGCTTGCCAATCGGGTCTGAGCGCGCCGAAAAGCCCGCGTCTTTCTTTCATTTTCCCCTGTTTTTTCAGCCGTCATGCTGTAACATTACGTTGACTGGCTGATCATGGCACCCCGGGTGTCCGTTCTCCAAAACAAAGGCACTTCGGCAGCGAAGCTGCCCTTTGGCGTCATCGTCCAAGCCACAGGAGAAATCCGTTCTGCCAGCGGGAAGGGGGAAGACCGGCAATGACTCTGGGTCAGCACATTCAGACGCTGCGAACCACCGCAGGTATCTCCCCTGACGCGTTTTGCCGTCAGCTCCATATCTCCGGCAAAACGCTCGCCAAGTGGGAATCCGACGAGACCACTCCCAACTCCGGACAACTCGTGTCCATCAGCCGGATGTTTCAGGTGCCCATCGGAACCCTCCTTGAAATTGAGGGTATCAAACCTCCCCCTATGGATCAACAGGTCACCCCTTCGGAATGGACGGTACTGGAGGAATTCTTCCGGAACAGACGGCAGCCAAAGCGGCTTGGCAGAACCGCCCGCGTTCTCCTGCTGACCGCCGCCGCACTGCTCTGCCTCATCGGATTGCTTGTGTTCAGATCCCGTTAGCCGCGCAATCCACTTTTCGGCCTTCCCCGCCACAAAGGCTTGCGTTTTGCCTGTTTTTCTGCTGTTTTTATACCCTCAAGGCAGAATACACTTGCATTTTCTTTTCAATTATTATATAATGTCTAAGCACCTGCCGGTGTGATGGAATTGGTAGACGTAGTGGACTCAAAATCCACCGCTGTGAAAGGCGTGCCGGTTCGAGTCCGGCCACCGGCACCAAATCATGATAATCCGAACCTTGTCCCTATTGGGGATGGGTTCGGATTATTGCTTTATCTATAAATTATAAAAAGGGCAAATAATTAATGATCGTTAATACAGCCATTAATTATTTGCCCTTTAATTAGTTACTAATGTATACCCAAGTAAATTTTTGTCGATAATATTGGCCTCATATAGAGTAGAAATGCCATTAAGAATCATTTGTTCGGAGAAACGTTCGGATTTATCTTTTGACCATGCCTTAAAAAGGCTAACAATTACATCTTCATTTAATGGGCCATTTTCTTCTAAAAGGAAAGTAATGGTGGCACAACATTCAACTTCGCCATCTGTTGGAAGTGAATCAATAAAAGCACACGCCTTCTTTAAAGCAGGTTTTATAATAGATAGTTTTTTCTCAACACTGTCGCTTACAATCTTATTATACAAAATTGTATATGCATCATCCGTATTTTTTATAGAATGAAACTTTTGGAACTCTTTAATGTTTTTGCTAATAATTTCAATGTTGTAATCATATGGCCCCAATTTATGGCGTTTAAACTTAAAATATTTTTCATTCAGAAACACATCTATAAAGTAGGCTGATTTTTGTAGTCTTATTTTACTGAAATTTTTCAGGTTACGTTTTATTTGCATAAGGACTAACGCAGAAGTACTCAACTGAGGTTCCACTGTTGGTTGCGAAACATAGCCTTTAGATGGTTCATAAATTAATATGTCAATACTTGAAGCAATGGGAGATAAAATCTTTTCAATCAGCGCTTTTACATCGGACCAAACAAGTCCCCCATTACCGCTACCTAAAGGAGGAATAGAAATACTTTGTATTTTCAATTCTTCAATAACCAAAATAAGTGAATTCAATCCTGATTCAATATACTCCATTTTGGATTTTTCACGCCATTTATTTTTGGTCGGGAAATTAATAATAATCTTATCTTTCTCTTGATAGTAATGAATTGTTCCAATTCTTAAAGAACCAACTTTACAAGCCTTGATGTAGTCAGCATTATTTTCAGGAAATTTCAATTTGAACTGATATGCAATGCCCTTACCCATATATCCTTCGCAATTCACAGTATTAACAAGAGCTTGTGTCGATGACAACAACAAGTCACCGGTCGTATATTGAATCATAATGAGCCCTCCTCTCTTGCATTATTTATTAACAACTAAAACCAATTTTGGATATTGACATACGGTGGTGGATTATTTGCATTTCCTTCGTTTAAAAGATATTCCACGTGCTGCTTCATTTTTTGATCTTTCACTACAATTGAGTGAAAGTGTGCGACCGGAATAGTTTTATCGGTTAGGCATTCTGCCATTTTAACGTGTTTTGCATATTCGTCAGTTCTTCCACGCTCCATTAATGTATCCCAGTCTATTCTTTGGAAACCTTCATCAAAATCAAAAAGGCCATTATAATCTGCGAGCGACAATGGATGCATAGGTAAAATTTTAAAGTCGTTTTGTTTGGCTAGTTCACGAGTTATACAAATATAGATAAAATCCACATCAGGATATGTACCTTTTACAGCAACATCAAAAGCAGAGTACGGATGAAAATGAAAGGGAACATAGTTATCAAGCCCTAAGATGGTTCTTTTTGAAATTATATCGGGATTCGCAACATCCTCAAATCCGGTGCTGTTGTCTAGCAAAATTTTTCTTGCAACTAAGTTATTAGTAATAATTGAAGGTAGATTGTCTACCTCAGTCAAATGATATAGCAATTTCCCACTCTTAGCAGCCTCAATTCCCATAGAGAAATCCCTCCTTAAATTATTTCCATTATATCATAAAATAGACTCACTTTGACAAAGAATATTTCTTTAAAAAAAGGAGGCAATTCATCTCAAATCGCCTCCTCTTTCATATATCATTTAGCTTCTTTTGCAGCCACTTGTGCCTGCCGCTGTTTCCACTCGGCAAATTCCCGCTGTCCTTCTTCACTATCGAAAAATTCGCGGATTTTCGGCAGGAACAACCTTGCAAGACTTTCAATCTCCTGCTGAGGGATTTCCATCCCGATGTCGTCTTTTGCCATTTGCCCTCCTAGGTCTTAGGCAAATGCCACTGCATCCTGTGAAGCTAGCTATTCAATTTTATGGGCACTTTTACCCTTTAGTACAATTATTGTAGCGCTCACGAAATGACTTGTCAAGCTGCAAAACTTAATCGTATCCAGTTTCACCAATTACGGTAACACGGCTGATTAAGGCAGGAATAGAGTTGTGAAACAACTCATGGCTACCGCTATCAGGCAAAGCCTGCAACGTTGTTAAACCCTTCTGTGTTCTGTTAAAAAGTGCATAGAACCCGAGAAATGGCTATTGGAGTAATAATTTATGACGATGCCGGAACCCCTATATCTAAAAATAATCACTATGGAACCCCCAATGGGTGACATTAAAAATAATGTCCGAATCCTTGCTGAATGTCGTTGCCGCCCTTGGCGGCAAGCGGTCTGGAGGGAGTTTCGGAACTCCCCTATTCCTGCCTTAACTTCGTTAAGTTCTCCTTGCTGCCTTCGGCGCAAGGAAAAAGCGAAGTACCTTCTGAGCCTACTCAAAACCGCTTCCGTGTTCACCACGTACAATTTCTCCGATGGTCGTACGGCTAATGACAATTCCAAGCTCCTCAAAAATGACTTTCGAGATTTTTTGCTGAGATAAACCCTCCTGCCGCAGCTCCAGAACTCGCGAAATCACTTGATTGGTTGCCTTTTTCCTGCGTCCAGCACCGCGCTCATTAGGTTCCTTTGATTGACGATTATTAATTTTCGCTAATTCTTGAGCATGTTTTTCTTGAAGCAAAGCAAGCACCTTTTCATGCTCCTGTATGGTAATACGCTCTTTCAACTGTTCTCTCATGAGGTCAATTTTCTTGTTGAGCTTCTCGGTATATTTCATTTCTCGGTCAAGCGCAGCTTGAAGCTGTTCTACTGTTTTCTCCATGGCAATCTCCCTATGTGTGACGATATTTAATTATCGTCAATTCAAGCAGCGGAATACTTCGTTTGTAAGGGCATTTAGACAACGTTCTAACGCTCCGTCTGTATTTAAGAAGTTCCAGTATTCTGAAACCTGTTCAGAAAAATTCATATAGATATAATTTTCAAGCAGCCAATCCATAAAACGAAATTGTCTGTGTTCAAAATGCAGGATGGTCTGCTCCACACAGAGATATTTATACCGTTTTCCGTCCAGACCATCTGCAAAAAATGCCTTATGCACAGACCCAACAACGTTATAGCGCATCTGATAATCGTCAACCACCTTATCCAAGGTTCTCACTTCAGAGTAGGTATGGTCAAGCAAAATATCTTCAACAGCATTTTTGTATTGCTGGTATCGTTCATCAGGAACTAAGGATCGTACTGTGTCTTGATGAAAAATCAAGCCATTTGCTTTCATAAGGTTTTTGACATCATTACATAACTTAGAAAGTTGCCAATTTTCCATACCAACACCTCCAACATGCTATTGTAAATATTATAGCAATGTTTTTACCTTTTCACAATTATAGATGATAATAGCCCGCACCAAGTTCGGTACGGGCCATTATCATTTGTAAATCAAATCGTGCAGTACACATTCATCGACAATATCTTGTGCCAGTGTAAACACCTGTATTCTTGCTAATGTATCCTCAAGGGGCGGAGGATTTTGCTCCAAATACTGTCCTTGAATCCGCTCTGCCATGTCAAAAGCTGATTTCTCAATATCGGCACAGTGCCTTGCCAGCTTGCCCGAAAACAGCAGTTGCCGATACAATTCCGGCTTTTGTTCATGCAGATATTTATGCCGAAGGTTTCCGTATTTGCCAAGATCGCTATAAAACTCCATATCATCCAAAGCAATGTTGGGGTACAGCAGACCGTCTATCTCTATGTAGTCCATCTCAATCATCTTTTCCCACCTCCAAAACCTCCAGCATCAATTGCGCACCCAATCTGAATCCATCTGAAAATGCCTGCTCCATATGATAAGCGGTTACGTCCGACTCTTTGGAAAGATACTCGTCCAGTTCCTCCTTCATAGATTGGCACAGCTTTTCTTCAAAGGCATCATGAGCCAGTACCGCCACATTTTTTGCCGTATAAAATTCTGTAATACATACTTTGGAACGTTCAGCGGGGCACAACTCACCGCTATAAATCTGCTTTATCACGCTCTGCATTTTCGCCACCTCCTACTTACTATGGTAGCCAGAAAGGAAGTGCGCGTCCAGACGGAATCCCGGACAAAGTTTTAACGCTTTAAAGTACGATTTCCGGTAAAGGCCAACAAAAACAATCCGAATCATTATAGGAATCTACATTGAATCTAAATATGAGTTGATCTTATTTTATATATGGGTTAATATAGGGATAGAAGAAAGCGAGGGCTGTACATGAAAGAGGTTGCTGAAAGAACCAAATTGCTGCGAGAAAGCGTAAATTTGTCGCAGGCAAAGCTTGCGGCGTTGGCTAATGCCACTCAGTCAAGCATTAACCGATATGAAAACGACCAGTCTGCACCGCCACTATCACTGCTTGTCTGGTATGCGGATTATTTTGATGTATCTTTGGATTATATTTTCGGCAGAACGGACAAGCCAGAGGGTAAGCTATATTCCTATAAACCCAAGTTTTCTGAGGAAAATGAGCAGTTTCGGCAGTTTATCGAAATGTGCTTTGACCCGAAATCTCCAATGAATGATAAGCTGAAGCAGGCTTTAATGGAGATGGTATCGAAGGGCGGTGACAATGCATGAATGGTGTGATTTATGCTCGATACTCTTCTGATAATCAGCGAGAAGAAAGTATTGAAGGGCAGTTACGGGAATGTATGGCATTTGCTGAAAGTAAAGGTATCAACGTTTTAAGCAGCTATATCGACCGTGCACTGTCAGCCAAAACGGATAACCGTCCACAATTTCAGCAGATGATTAAAGACAGCGGTAAGGGCATGTTTGAAACCATTATCGTATGGAAACTGGATCGCTTTGCCCGAAACCGTTACGATTCGGCACATTACAAAGCTATGCTCCGCAAAAATGGTGTTGCCGTGGTGTCCGCTACCGAGAATATCTCCCGTGGTTCTGAGGGCATTTTGCTGGAATCTATGCTGGAGGGAATGGCGGAATATTACTCCGCCGAGCTTTCTGAGAAGGTTATCAGAGGATTAACGGATAATGCCCTCAAATGCCGTTACAACGGCGGCACGCTCCCGATTGGTTATGTAGTAAATAAGGAACAGCAGTTTCAAATTGACCCTGTTACGGCTCCCGTGGTGCTGGAGGTGTTCACGGCTTACAGTGAGGGTGCGACCATGCAGCAGCTTGTCAATCTGCTTAACGAGCGCGGTATTCGTACAAGTAGAGGAACAAAAATCACGCTCAATATCATGGCTCATATGCTGAAAAACCGCCGCTATATCGGAGAATACAGCTATCGTAACGTGGTTGTGCCAGAGGGTATTCCTGCCATTATCGCGAATGAATTGTTTAACAGGGTACAGGAACGGATGCGTAAAAACAAGAAAGCCCCTGCCCGGCACAAGGCAGAGGACGATTACATACTGACCACAAAGCTTCATTGTGGTAAATGCGGAAGGTACATGGTGGGCGAAAGCGGAACCAGTCATACAGGGAATGTCCACCGCTATTATCGCTGCCATAACACCAAGGAAAAGAAGCTGTGCGATAAAAAGGCGGTAAAGAAGGATTGGATTGAAAATCTGGTCATTCAGCAAACCATGCGGGTAGTCATGGATGATGGAGTTATCAATAAAATTGCGGACACTGTATTTGCTCTGCAAGGCAAAGAAAGTGACACCATCCCCATGCTGAAAAAACAGCTTTCTGAAACACAGAAGGGCATTGAAAATATGCTCAATGCAATTCAGGCGGGTATCTTTAACGAGTCCACCAAAAAGCGGCTGGACGAATTGGAGGAACGCAAGAACCAGTTGGAAGTCAGTATTCTTCAAGAAGAATTACAGCACCCAGTTCTTACAAAAGAGCAAATATTATTCTGGCTGCACAAATTTCGCACCGCCGATATTTCGGATAAGGCAGAGCGCCAACGCCTGATAGACAGTTTTGTAAATGCGATATATCTGTATGACGATAAAATCGTGCTTGTTTGGAATTACAAGGATGGCACAAAAACAGTTACACTCAAGGAGATTGAGGGTTCGGATTTATCATTAAACACTGCACCAACTGAAGAGGAAGCGTTGCAAGCAAAGGATTTCTTTGCAAGCCTGCAACGCTTCTTCTTTTTTATTTTTCTTTATTTTTGCTTTCAAAATTCGTTGATCCGATGCGGTTTTTTCGGCGGTTTTTGTTCTCTTTTGCAATAATCCGATGTGTATTTTCAATTTTTAATAGATTTTTGAGGGGCACATTTATTAACCGTATTAATTTGATTTCATGAATCCTAATACTATGTTTTTCATTTCAAGCCTGATCTTGATAATCATTTAGTTTTCTAATCTCCTTCCTTAATTCTTGATAGTAATTTTCATTATTAGCTGATTCTAATAGTTTTTCTAACAATTCAGGTTTTATATTTCTTGGAGAAATATTCGGAACGGATATTGTACTTATTAAACCTGTTTTATCCCCTTTTAAAGTAATCTCCATGTCATCTATATCTATTAAGGAATTAATTTCATCAAATTCGGCCTCTATTTCAGATTTTTGCTCATTCCCTATATATTGTCCTTTATCCATGTCCACAAGTATTTCAAGAAGTTCTCCCCACCTCTTATGAACTTTTATTGTTATTATGACTGTATCCTCATCAATAATTTTTATGTCATCGCCTTTAGTAATCACGTTTGTTCATTTCCTTCATTTTTAATTTAATTATGACTGGATAAAAAACTCATATTCTTTACCCAATGCCAAGGCTATTTTTCCTACAGTTTGTGGTCTGGGTATAACTTTTGCTTTCTCAATTCGAATAATTGTTTTTTCATCAAGCGATGTCATTTCAGCAAGTTTTTTATACTAATCCCCTGCCTCGCTCTTTCAATCCGAAATCTTGAGTAATTTATTTCTCGTCTCTCCGATTCGTTATCCTTTTCCATGGACTTCGCCTCCTTCAATAAACTTTATGTATAATTTTATTATAATACACTTTTATTCTGAATTCAAGTTTTAGACGGCATTTATCTACTTTTATTTTAAAATTAATTGTGTTATACTTTTCCTCTATAAGGATGTGATTAATACATGGTTGGTGAGCGCATAAGAGCACTGCGAACAGAAAAAGGATTATCCATGAAAGATATGGCAGGTATGCTTGGCATTACAATATCCGCGTGGAACAAATACGAAAAAAATGAAGCAGAACCTAAAATTGAAAATCTTATCATTATTTCAGACGTTTTCGATGTATCCTTGGATTTTCTTCTGGGCAGAACAAATATCAGGGATATTAAAAAAATTGAGGCTGAACATCTTTCCTGTGAACTAATTCAGTCATTTGAAAAGATGCATTTTGCGAATACACACGACATGGAATCTTTTCTGTATCATGTAATTGAAACGATCAATTGTCCACGTGAGGAAAGGGTAGGTAAAAAAGAATTCGAGGCTCTGGTGAATGCTATAAAAAGTATACTTATTCTTTTCGACCACCTAATTAAACACAGAACAATCAGCGAACATAGTCTACAGCTCTATCAATCATCTATGCTCGATTGCATAGCAGCAATCAATAGTTTGTTTAACATAATTGTGCATGACTCATTTTATGAATGCTCCAGCAATCATGCGCTTAATCTGCCTAACCCAAGCTTAAACAAGTAAGCTTGATCATTCCCATTATGTAGTTATTGGGATTTGATGTATGGCTTTTCTATATAAAGTCTTGAAATGGGTTGGTATTCAACTTATCGTGCTCCCCTTCATGGTATTTAGGTGGCATTACTGAAATGGATTAAACTAAAACTGTCATGCACAATGCATTTTTATATTTAGAGGGAAAAAACACATCCACCCCCTTAACCATAATGGGAACGTTCCATAAATTCACTGCGCAATCGATTGCACATTGGTGTACACTTAATTATTTTTTCCTAATAGTAATGCATGTTAAACATAAGTTTAGCTGCTTAAGCTTAAGATAAAGCTCACAGTAAAGTTAAACAAAAACTCACAATTTTTCTTATATAATAGTAAAATTTATGAGTTTATGACTACTGAAGCTATTTTTCGGAGTTCCGCATTTCCTGATAAACATTTTAAATTAAGTGAAAAGGAGTTAAATCATGCTACAACTTATTGCTAATGAATCTCCGAAAACATTACAGCATCTCAACCTGTGCCTTGAGGAAATACGTTCAATCCTGATGAATGATTTTTATGAGCAGAATGGCTATGACGCATCGATAGGTACTTTTCGGATGGGAAGTTTAATTTTAATCCCCATACAAGAAGTTGTACCCTTTTACAGACAATTGAACATCTCTTTGCAGGATAAAGATGATCAAGCTCAATCACTTCAAATGCTGAAACGCCAGTTAAAGTATCTGACCTCTTACATTTACGAAGAATTTCATAGCGGTGTTCAATTCAGTTTATATACTGTTGAGCGAAACATTGAAAGCTATTATCTTGGATACGGATTTCTACCCATGCGCATCGGTTCTTATGACTGGTATGCCTATAGCAAATACAACCGTCAGTTATATAATGGATAGTACGCCAACACAATTCGCATCCTGAAAAAATCGTTTATCATGTTTTATATTGAAATACGAAGAAATAAAGACCATTATTATCTATTATCATCATTTCTCTTTAGTTTTGATTGATTTCTCTTTCATTTTCTTCACTGTTATCATAAGACAAGAGCGTTTTTAAAAACGTATTGTCGTTTTAACAAGTTTCCTGAATTTTTCAAACTCAAACTAACTTTCTGGCTTTAAAGTTGCCTAATTAATTCAATTTAATATGGATTAGTTCAGCCTAATTCAGATTAATCTGAATCAAGCTAAAAAACGTTTTTAGAATCGTGATATTTCCGCAAGATAAAAAAATCGTTCAAAGATTACGATTTTAAAAACCTAATTCAAAGCAAAAACGCCGATTACTCAACGTAATCAGCGTTTTCAACTTCGTTATACCGTTTTGATAAAGAAAGTACCATTGAAAAAAGTAACGGAATCTTAATGTCTGAAAAATTTTTGCATTCGGTTGGCATATCGCAAATGTAGATATTCATGAAACCTCTCTTAATTAGTTTATCCGCCTCCATTTCAATTTGCTCTTTTTTAATGTCAGAATCGAAGGCAAGCATAATTTTAGCAGCATGAGGTACAATTCTGGATACTTCATTTAGCTGTGTTTCAGTAATCATGTGCCCATAAACAGAAATGATATTGAGCTTTTTGGACAAGCTCCTTACCGTCAAAGCATCTTCTTTTGAACCTGTAATAATATACTCATCACTACCTGCAACCTGATCCAAATACAGTTCCGATTCTTTTTTGTTAATTATATCCACTATATCTTCGAGATACTCAACTGCTTGAATATACGTTTTTTTGAAGTGTTGCTGTAAAAAACCTATAAAATTAACCCCTCTTTGATTTGCATAATCGCAAAGTGGATTATAGCAGCCTACATAGACATCCTTCTTTGTCTGATCAAAACTAAAAAAGAAGTTTTCTGTTCCGCAACAGGGACAATCAGCATAAAAATAATATCTACCTTTTTCCATATCTCTAAATCCTCTTTTTATGCTAAACCCCATATGCTTTATATATTTTTCAACCGTATCCCGATCAAGTGACTGCTTAAACAGTCGCTTGATATACTCATTGCGGCAGATAGGAAGATAATATTCAAAGGCGAAGTCTAACACATCCACCAGATCTATCTCTTCACTTATAAAACGCTCAAGACCTACGGGCATGTCCTTAAACTCGATCTCCACCATGTTTTCTCTATCATATTGATGCCAGATAAGATTTTTTGCTGGATTTCCTCTCTTAATTAAGTTATTTACCGCAAGGGGTATCACTTGTTCAATCTTTTGATCATATTCTCGGTATATTTCTGTCCAATTTTGATTTATCTGAATCTTCACTGCTCCGTCATCTCCTCGTTATTTATTTTAATTAAGTTGTGATGACCCACTGTAACTCCTAACTGTTGCAGCTTACATTTCACATATTCGGAATTTAAGTGATTTGCAAATGTATTCTGGCATGTATATCCCAGGGCATCTTTCACCTCCATTTTTGATATAGACATTGCACCTTGACTATTTAAATTTGAAAATCTCCGTTCCAATAAATTTGCAAACTTAACATTTGTTGGTTTTTTTGTTCTACTACCATTATCATGATACTGCTTATAAAAAGAATCTGGATACCAATCCATAATATTGCAGTCAACAAAGTAATCTTTTAGCATCGCAATAATTTCACAATACGGGATGAAGGAATAGAACTGTACAACATCTTTTGTATTTCGACGGAGCTTTGTCCTCAAAATGCTCTGAACGAGATCACAGAACATATCACTGCACATAATTCGGTTTAAATCGTCATCTTTACTGATCCGAGCTTTATGTTCTCTTGTAAATTCCATATTTTTTAGGCTGATTTCTAAAGCCATGGCCTTTGCAAGATAAAATTCATCACCTAAATAATTCATTCCATAAGCCAACATCAGATCCGATTCTACAAAGTCATTTTTTCCTCTCACATTGTTATAATGACCCATACAAATATTTGAGCTATTTCCATATCGATCTTCAATGATTTTGGAAATTGCATTCTTTTGATTTTTATAGGTCAACAAAAAAGCTTTTTTATTTTTAATATTCAAATCACAAAGTAACACATCAAAATTGAGCTCTTTTGCGGGATTATTCATACAAGCCCTGCTCAAATTCATTTCTGGACAGTTATTTATGTAAAAATTTTCATACCTTCTAATAGGGGGTATGTCCAAAATTCTATAGCTGGAACCGCTATATTCCAAATCATAAATTGCTGTCGCATCAAAAATTACCGTCTTAATTTCTTTCCCATAATCATTTCGTTCTATAGTGAATATTTTACCTTCCTGCCAAGTAGAAGTATTCGCCTCATGCTTCACAATACCACCATTTCTGATAATACTTGCAATGAGCGCAATTGATTCAATATCATCCCCTTCATATAAAATAGAGTAATAATCTCTTAACGCTGTTGGTAGATGGTAACTATCTTCAATCGGCTTTAATCTTTTAAAACAGTCCAAGCTTGCGATAGCAAGATTAATCTGATCGATGTATTGACGCAGGGTAGATGCCTCACCAAACAATTTTGATTCTTCCCCGATTTTATTTAGCTCTAAATATACCGTATACAGATCCTTCCGTGTTAATACCTTATTGATCGCAATAGGCGGCTTTTCGTCGATAATGAGAATTTTTTTTTCCATTCGCATCATTAAAATTCAGAAAATCATTTATGCCCCCTTTATACATCATAAGCATTCGCAGTTTCTCACCACTCATAATGATAACTGGATAATCTTTAAAATTATCTTTAGCCAGATTCATTTTGCACTTTTTTTCACAAGTTTTACATGTAATCCTACTGTAATTCTTTAATCCATTAAGACATTCTTCACTGCAAAAGCTATAAAGGCCACAAGCTTTTCCGTTTAATGCGCTTTTAAGCTGTCTAATATCCGAAATCTGTTCCTTTACTACGATTGCTCCAAAATCTTCATCGGTATCAAGCTTATACTTCAAAAAGGCTTCGATTAACGTTGTCTTTCCAATGCCGCATTCAGCAGGCACTACAGCAGCCTTGTCAGCCTGCTGAAAGTCTTCCAGCAAGACAAAAGCCATTTCCTTCAGAGTTTTATGGTGTGCTTCTGACACCTGGCTCCCTCTGCTGATAATTATTTGCTTGGTTGCCTCCGCAATTTTCTCGGCTTCATCTGTATGCTTACCATTTATTATCAACTGCTCCAAGGAGCATGTATTTAAATTTCTAATTTTCAAAAGATCTTTGGTTTCTTCTCCCATAGAATTGTCCCCTTTTGTATTTTTATGTCTGCATAATAACAGCAAAAGGTAACAAAAGTCAAATTTTACTCAAGAATATTTTAAAATATTTTACTTTCAGCTCCAATGTCCTTTAACGCCTCTATGCAAGATCGATATTACTGCTATAATAGGAATTATGGAGGGTGATTCGCTATGGAAATGAATAATAATCAAGCTTTGCAGCAGATTGTAGAAACTGCCTCATTGTAATAGTCTTCGGCAGTTTTGGTTTCTCCTGTTGCAAAAGCCGTTTGGAATAGTGTGATTGTAATAACCAACAACATTAACATAGTAAAATATTTTTTCAAACTTAAGATTTCCGTAATGATCTTTTTCATTCCAAAACTCCTTTTCTTATCTTTAAAATATTGCAAAATAGGCTCCATTCGACTACCGAATGGAGCCTAAGGCAGCATTTCTTCGGCAACTTGGTAGTAGTCGTTAATGTTTTCAATTAACTCCAGACCAATGGATTTACGTCATTACCTTATAAGTTTGCGGTGCTAAATAATTTATGATATTTCATGCATGTTTGTTTTAAAGTAATTTGGATCTTTTTCGAGAAAATCACAAATTGCAAGATACTCTCCTGCACGCAGCGGTCTTGCTCCACTGATAACACGATATAAAATATTATTTGCGATACCCGTATGCATAGATAGATTTTTAATATTAATACCTTTTTCTCTTATGTAACAAACTAATGCACTGGTTGCGGTGTCAATCATTTTCATCCCCCATTTGCTTCATTTTGAAGATTATTATTATATTAATATTCATTATTAAGAATGTCAAGGTGAATTACAATATTATTTTCTTTATTTTGAAGAAAAAATAATTGACTTGCCACAAAATTGTTTATAAAATACATAAGAATAGAGGGATGAATATGAAAACAAGGGAAGAAATCGCTCATACGCTGAAGGAGTTACGGATGTGCTCTGGTTTAACTTCAAAGGAAGTAATAGACCAACTTCAACAACAAGGCGTGATAGTAAGCACGAAAACTCTTTACGGTTGGGAAAACGCACACAGTCAACCCAATGCTGATACGCTATTGTTACTTTGCGCCATATATGGTGTTCAGGATATTTTACGAGCATTTGGATATTCAGAGCACTTGATTGATTTTACTATTACAAATAGGCCACAGAAAATTGATCTATTAAAGCGAGTAGACAAACTCAATGAAGAGACTTGTAAAATCGTTTCCGCTTTTATAGATGGCCTCTTAACAAGCAAGTAATTGTATCAAATTAATAAAATTTAAAAGCTCCATTCGAATAGAATGAAGCTTTTACAGTTAAATTTCATTTTAAAATACCCATTTCTCTATTAATTTTTCTTGCTACGTGGAGACCCATTAAAGTACCTGCGTATGCTCTAATAAATTGTAAAATCAAATTTTCTGCAAAAATATCTACGCCATTATAATTGGAAATAAGCATTATTCCAAAAATATATATCGACATTATTGGAAACATAACAAAATCTTTACCGATTCCTTTTAAAGTTTCTAAAAATGCTTTTAAGTTTATATCAAACGATATAAACCGTCCCAAAATAATGCATATATAGCAAATTAATACAGAATCATAGCTACTATTATTAGTAATAATTCGAATAACTATAAGATTGCATAAGGCAAATATTGAACCAAGCAATCTTAAGCTTGATTTTTTATCGCTTTCAAAATCGTGTTCAAATTTATGTGAAAGAATATTCATGAGTACTACTGATAACAAAACTACTATAAGTAGAATAATTCCCTCATACTTGCCGATAAAATTATTAATAATAGTAATACCCTTAAACTCATAATTACTATAATCATATAAAAATGCCGCAATTAAAATAGCTAAAACTGAAATCAATAACTCTTCAAATTTTGCTATTTGGGGTATTACTTTGACTGAAATAAGCCTTTTCATATTTCCTGATGAATCTATAATAACTAATATTAAGGGGACACAATAAAAGATCATTCCATTTAGGATGGCGGGTATAAAAAAAATTAGTGATCCAAAGAAATTTTCCATTTAGTTTTCTCCTTTTAGGGCAACTCCGTAACAAGGAATAATTGCATTTTGTGCAAGACTTTGTTTTTGTTACATTATACAATATTTAACCAAATATTTCAACAATGCTTCTTTCAATATTGATTGGAGCTTTTTATTTGCCCGTAAAAACTGAAATTGGAAAATAAACTTTAGAATTGTAGAACTTTGTGTTAAAATCAGAAACGATAAGGTACAATAAGTTTCGCAAATTAAAAAAGGCGAAGTAAAAGACATGGTTTGCAGGTCTCTGGTAGAATGAAGTTGCAAGACAGCATTCTGAAAGGAGAGAGCAAACCATGTCCGAGATGGACGCTTGGGAAATCCGTGCATTTACAAATCCAAAAGGTAAGAAAAAAACATATTCTGATAGTGATGTTGATTTTATCATGGGGATCGAATTGGAGACATCAAATTTCGCTGTAATTCCAATAAGTGATGTTCCAGGCAGTGGAATTATCAAGCTTTCCCCAAAAACCAACAGATGGAAATACTTTAATTCGATTAATGCTGTTTTATTAATGATGGACGATAAATAAATTGAGGTGAGATTATGCCCTACCTCGGAAATGAAGAATCACTGGTGGAACTACCAGCCATTGAATACATACACAATCACCTTGGATATGAATTTATCCAGGGTGATCAGCTCACCCCTGAACAGGGAGAGCGTGATTCATATACCGAGGTCATCCTCGTCAAGCGTCTGGAGCGTTCCCTGAAGCGTTTGAATCCGTGGATAGATGAGAGTAATCTCAATAAGGCTACTCGCCTGTTGACTCGCCCAGAGAATCTTGGTGTAAATTTACTGGAAATTAACGAGAAGCTTTATGATGCCATCGTAAACCTCAATTATGCGCTGGATCAGGACCTGGACGGTAGCGGACAGAAAAAATATCATACAGTTCATTTTATCGATTGGGACAAACCTAATCAGAATGAATATCTCGTGACACGGCAATTCAAAGTTCAGGGACCCAATGAAAAAGCGATCCCTGATATAGTGCTGTTTATTAACGGCATTCCAGTTGTGGTGCTGGAGTGCAAGTCGCCGTTTCTGGAACAATACAAGGACGAGAAAATGGGTAAGCATGAGGCATACACGCAGCTTCGCCGATATATGGACGCACGGGGTTCCGACAAAGGAGAGGGTGCCACAAGGCTTTTTTATACTAATTTCTTCACTGGAATCCTGAATAAATATCATGCTTACGTAGGGACCATCAGTTCAAAATACGGTCATTATCTTGAGTGGAAAGACCCTTATCCGTTCAAAAGGGAAGCAATCCAGAATGTCTCCGATTGCGGTCAGAATATCTTCTTGCAGGGGCTATTAGAGAAGCACAACCTGCTGGATGTCATGTGTAATTTCATGCTTTTTGAAACGGAAAGTGAATCAGGCGCAAAGGTAAAGAAGATATGTAGATACCAACAGCTTCGGGCGGTCAATAAGGCGGTCAGTAAACTTATCCACGGTAAGGATTCTTTGAGCCGTGGAGGAGTAATTTGGCATACACAGGGGTCAGGAAAATCCCTAACTATGGTGTTTCTCGCCAGAAAGTTGCGCCGCATCCCAGAGCTTATGGACGCTACTATTGTCGTTGTGACAGATCGAATTGATTTAGATAAGCAGCTATATGGAACTTTTGTCCGCACGCTTTCAAATACTACTACTCCTGTCAGAGCAGAGTCGGTTCAGGAGCTAAAAGACATGCTATCTCTTGCGCAGCCCCAGATTATCATGACCACAGTGCAAAAGTTTCAAAGCGAAAAGCAGCAAGCGCAGGTCTTGAATGACAATCACCAGAAGGCTGCCCTTCAATTTGAAAAGGAATTCCCTGTTCTAACGACCAAGACAAACGTCATTGTACTGACGGATGAGGCACATAGAAGCCAATATAAAGGAATGGCGAAGAATATGAGGGATGCCTTGCCAAATGCCGCATTTATCGGTTTTACAGGCACTCCTATCGATAAACAAGACAAATCCACGCCGAGGACCTTTGGTTCTTACATAGATCAATACTCCATTCAGCAAGCTGTTGATGATGGGGCCACTGTTAAAATTGTGTATGAAGGGCGGAGACCAGAGCTTCAAATCAAAGGTGAAACCCTGGAAGAATTGTTTGAACAGGCTTTTGACGAGTACAACGAAGAAGAAAAAGAAGCAATTAAGCAGAAATATGCGAACAAAAAATCAGTTGTTGAGGCGGACTCCAGAATTGACGACATTGCAAAGGATCTGCTCAAGCACTATAAGGAACAGATTTATCCCAACAAATTTAAAGCACAGATCGTCTGTGTCTCTCGGGAAGCCTGTGTGAAGTATTACAATGCTCTTATGCAAATATATGTTTGAGATCGTGGGCGAGCCGCTTGAAGCAAAAGTGATTTTTTCAGGCAACCTGAATGATCCTCCTCACCTCAAATCTCACTTTACCACAAAAGAACAGCAGGATGCTATTATAAAACGCTTTACCCAACCTCTTGAAAAGGATAAGCTTTCCTTTCTTATTGTAAAAGACATGCTGCTAACTGGTTTTGATGCACCCATTGAACAGGTTATGTACCTCGATAGGCCACTGAAAGAGCATAATCTCCTACAGGCTATTGCTCGGGTAAACCGCACTTGCGGCGATAGAAAAAAATGTGGTTATGTAGTAGACTATTACGGCATATCAAATTTTCTTGAAGAAGCACTTGCGATTTTTGATAAAGAAGAACTTGGACAGCCAATGGAGTCTATGGATGCGATATATAAGCAAATGCTGTCTTATCGTGAAGCTGTTATGTCCATGTTTTCAGGCTCAAATAAGAACGATTTGGATGCGCTTGTCAAATGTATTGAACCCGAGGATAAGAGAGCGGAATTTGAGCTTGCCTATAAACGATTCGCTTCAACCATGGAACAAATCCTCCCTGCGCATGTGCCGACGGAGAACATTAATGATCTACGATGGCTTGCCTATCTACGTGCAGCAGCAAAGGCACGATTTAAACCTGAATCAGAACTTGATATTTCCGATTGCGGTGAAAAGGTAAAATCACTTATTAACGAGCATCTGGAATCAATGGGAGTGCGGCAATGGATACACCCGATCACGTTGTTCGATAAAAATTATAAAAGTAAACTCAATTCCTTAAAATCGGATGAGGCGGTAGCTTCAGCTGTGGAGCACGCAATTAAGAATGTCATCCATGTCCGAATGGAGGACAATCCAGTCTTTTACACGAGCCTTCTTGAAAAGCTGAAGCAAATTCTTGAGGATACAAAGTGCAACTGGGTTGAACGTAAAAAACAGCTTGAAGAATTTATTAACAATCATGTTGAACAAGGGGAATCCAATGAGGCAGAGGCCCTCGGGCTCTCCACGATCGAGTTTGCTTTTTTCGAGACGGTCAAATCGTATTTAGCCGTCTCGGACGAATCAATTAACAGCAAGGACAAAAACTCTGCCCAATACATTAGCCAAGAAGTAATTGATCTATCAAAGGATATAGCTAAAAATGTATCGGATATCATCAGGCAAAATTATGTTGTTGATTGGACTACCAATAATACCAAGACCGCAGATGTTGAACGGGCGATCTATATGCTTCTTAATACGAAATATTTTAAGCAAATTAAAATGGATACTCGAAAGGAACTTGTACAGCCACTACTTACTTTGGCCAAAAAGCATTTTGCTGTTGTGGATTAAAGGATGGGAAAAATGCAGCACTCATTTCAATATGGAACCAGAACAATCACCTTTGATCTATCATATAAGGATAGAACGACAATGGAAATATCCGTTGAGCCACCAGACATTATTAACGTTATTGCCCCAATAAACGCTACGGAAGAGGCTGTAATGTCAAAGGTGAAAAGCAAGGCAAACTGGATAGTCAAGACTTTATATGCAATGAAGGACATTAAGTTTGTTCCCATAAAGCGAGAAATTGTCAACGGGGAATCTTTCATGTATCTCGGCAGGAACTATTCGTTTCAGATACAGATTTCTTCCGAGTTTAAGAGTCCGAAAGTCGAGCTAAACCAGGGGAAATTTTATTGCTATACTCCCACTTATGATGAGCAGAGCATACATCAAGCAATGGAAGAATGGTATAGGCAGAAAGCGTTTTTGAAAATCAAGGAAAAGGTCAAGCATTATGAAAAGAAGTTCCATATAAAGCCTTCAGTTATCCAACAGAAGCGCTGGGCAAGCTGCACCTCAAAAAACGAGCTTCTCTTTAACTGGAAGTGCATAATGGCTCCGTCCCCTGTACTCGATTATATCGTAGTGCATGAAATGTGTCATATGTATGAGAAAAACCATTCTAAAAAGTTTTGGGAAATGCTTGCGAGCATCATGCCTGATTTTGCAGCTCGAAAAGAGTGGCTCAAGAACAATGGCATCCGAATGGATCTTTAGACCAGAGGATGAGGCACCTTTTTTAGGTGCGACAAAAGGGGTAATGATTGTGCCTGATAATAATGAAGCGTTGCGAATTAGGTATAAACCAGTAGTTACTGATGTTCTATTTGTCGGTGAATCCGTTCCTGCTGGAGGCACATTTTTTTATAAAGAGAATTCATATCTGTATCGATATACCGAAAAGGCTTTTCAAAATTTTTTTGTTCCAGTTCATTTTGCCCAACCTTCTTTCAGGATAAGAACTGTTGGCTTTACGATATTTGTAAAGATCCAGTGAATGGAAGATCTTTTAACCCAATACAACGTAGATTAGCTATTGAGGATGGTATTCCTAATCTTTTAGAAATAATAGAAGAGTTGCGACCCAAATTGATTATTGTGGTAAAACGTGGCATTATGATGAAACAAGTTATGAAAGCATTAAATATTGCTACAAATTCTTATATTGAAAATAAGAATATTTATTATTTGCCCTTTCCCAATAATGCGCATCAGATAAGGTATGTACAAGAGCTTACTAACGTACTTAAAACCTATTTTTCTTAAGATGCACAGTTCAATTATCTTATATGAACGGAGAGTCACATATGTCTTTTGATAAAACAATTAGTATGTTTTTGTTTGAAGGAAATCCAAACGGAAGGATTATGTGTGAACTTTCAAATTGGAACGGAAGGGCATACAAAATTTCAAGAAAGGAACTTCACTTGTTCGCCGAAAGAAATGATGCAAAAAATACGGGAGTATATTTTCTTTTTGGAAAAGATGAGGAATTTAATAATACAATTTATATCGGTGAAGCTGAAAAAATATATGATAGAATAAAACAGCATGTTAACGATACAGAATATTGGACTGATTGCATAGTATTGATCAGCAAAGATAATCATTTGAATAAAGCACATGTAAAATACTTGGAAAATAAATTCTATACAACAGCAAAAGAGGTCAATCGATTTAAAATTCTCAACTCCACAATTCCTACATTATCCTCAATTTCTGAATATGATGTTGCCATGTTAAATGAATACTTTTCAATCGCAAAACTTTTAGTAAATACATTAGGCTATAAAGTTTTTGAAGCGCTGACTACTAAAAATAGATCAATTGACGATTATTTTATTTTAAAGAGCAGCAGAGGTGCAGATGCAAAAGGAAACATCGTTGCAGATGGCTTTGTAGTTTTTAAAGAATCCACTATTACGGATTCTACAACCCCAAGTATGTCTCAAAGCTTAATCAAATTGCGAGATAAATTATTGCAAGATGGTGTTATAAACAAAGAATATAAATTCGAGCAAGACTACCTATTTACAAGTCCTTCTCTTGCTGCTGCAATAGTTTTAGGTAGAAATGCAAATGGTAGAATAGTATGTAAAATCTAAATGAAAAAAATATAAAGGACATTGAGGAGTCCAATTAACAAAAGTTAATCTGTGGAAAAATCTTTGCATCTTATCTTTTTGAGAACCAAATATAAGTAAAAAGACCTCCCGATGATGGAAGGCCTTATTACTTAATTGTCAACGCTGTATTCTAATCACTCTTCGCCCAGAACCTTTAGTAACCGCAACACTATCCAATGGAGAGCAGTTCGCAAATTTTGCTTTGATATCTGCCCCCAAGAGGTTAACATATCTTCGTGTCATGTCTAATGTTTTATGCCCCATCAGCTTTTGTAGTATCAATAAGTCGCCCCCGTTACGAATAAACATAACCGCAAATGTGTGACGAAAATCATGGCAGCAGCAACGCATATTATGTACATCATTCTCTCCTAACCGATCCTGACACCAAAATTTCACCCTATCCTGAATGGTTCGCTCATGGAGCATATCCCCGTAGCTGTTACAAAACAGATAGTCCTGCTGACTCCCCTGCCTTATTTTCAGATATTCATTTAGTACCCTTGCCAGACTTACGGATAAAGGAATCACATACTGCTCCCTGTTTTTAGTATGGTTCAATACAATCTCCCGTTCCACAAAATTGACATCGCCAACTTTAATATCCTTTAACGTTGCGAGTCTTACACCAGTTCCGATTAAGAAATTAATTATGACCCAATCCCTATATTGTGCAAAGCTAATACTTTCACAATTTTGAGGTTTCTCAATCAATTTCTTAACCTGTTCAGCTGAAAAGGTCTTGATGACAGTCTTATCCACTTTAATTAATCTGATCCTGATTTTGGAATCGACATAATTCTCTTCATATAAAAAGTTGAAAAACGCCCGTACCGCCCGTAGCCGCACGTTGGCAGTTGATGCCCTTATACCACTTTTCTGCATATGGACAATATAGCTGTCCACATTTTCCCGTCTAAACAGCCTTGGGGATTCAATTTTGTTTGGAACAACAAAATCTCTTAAATAATAATTTTTCAACACATCTTCATACCATTCAATTGTCCGATGCCGTAGATTTTTTGCTTTGCAGTGGTTCAGGAAGCTCTCGATGGCTAAATTCCAGCTATCTCCTATATTTGCCCTGTCATTACGTTCACAAGAGAAATCTAATACCGTTTTCATATTGTTCATCACCATTCATTTTTCACATCAGCTTGCAAAGATCATCCATAGTGCCGCCTTATTTCATTTTCAAAACCTTTTCCCGATTTCTTTTCTTTTTGTCAAATCCGATGTGTATCTGCCGTTTTCTCGTTGGTCTGATGCGCTTTTTCAATTTCTTCTTTTTTGAAACATAGAAAAACATAAAGAAAATCAGACGTGTGATGGAATTGGTAGACGTAGTGGACTCAAAATCCACCGCTGTGAAAGGCGTGCCGGTTCGAGTCCGGCCACCGGCACCAAACACACACGAGCCCGAACATTCACTTTATCGGTGAAACGTTCGGGTTTGTGTTTTTTCTAGGCGGAACATAAACCGAGGGATATCCTTTTTCGGTTATCCCTCGTTCCTAGAGCGTTTTCAACGCAATTTTGTTTAGATGACTTTGTTCGGATACGGCAGAATAAGACAGTTTTCCGTAAATCCTCGGAAGACTTCAATGGTACGCTCCAATGTATTACTCTCCCTCTGGAAAATCTGTAGAAGCAGCCAGCTCCGCCTGTGTTTCAAAATCTGCAATGCGATTTTTCAATGTGGAAAGAGTGCTGGCAAGTGCTTGGGAGCCCAGCACCATGCGCATCGGCGCGGGTGTTATCTCCACACTTTCAATCATACGGGCCGCCATACGGGCAGGGTCTCCCGAAGCCAGACCATTTGCGGGATCCAGCATCTTTTGAAACACATGGGCGGGGTTACCGTCGTATTCCGTCATTAACTTTGCTACCTTGGCGCTTCCATAACGAAATTCAGTCCTGGCTCCGCCAGGCTCTACCAGCGTCACGCCGATATGAAACGGAGCAACCTCCTGTGCGACCGACTCACAGAATCCCTCGATACCAAACTTGGTTGCATGATACATGGAGTTTCCGGGAAACGCAACCTGACCACCGTAGGAGGAAAGCTGAATGATTCTTCCTCCTCCCTGGGCGCGCAGATGGGGCAGCGCGGAGCGAATTAACTGAATGGAACCGGTCAAGTTAGTGGCAATGATGTGATCCACCTCTGCGTCAGAAAGCTCCTCTGCGGCGCCAAACAATCCATAGCCGGCATTGCTGACGATAACGTCAATTCTGCCGAATTTCTCAAAGGTGCGATCCACCAGCTTATGGATTGCGGGAACATCCGTCACATCCAGAAACTCAAAGAAAAAGGTTTCGGGATATGTTTCGGCAAAACCGGCCACCTTATCCTTATTGCGGGCGGTTCCAATTACCCTGTCGCCTTTTTCAAGAAGCTGCCTGCACAGCTCATAGCCAAAGCCGCTGCTGATGCCGGTTATAAACCAGGTACGACTGGTCATACTTATTTTCTCCTTTATTAATTCAGGGTTTTTTACAGGTCAGCCACAGGCCATTCACTTCAGCTTGCCGTAAGTTTCGTCATCCACAGGCTCCAGCCATTCGTTGGAAGCACCCTCGGCGGTGACCTCCACCGCCAGATGGGCAAACCAGCCGTCCTTTGCTGCGCCATGCCAATGCTTGACCTCCGGCAGGATATTGATCACATCACCGGGGTTCAGCTCCTGCGGTTCATCTCCCCACGCCTGATACCAGCCGCGTCCCTCGGTGCAAAGCAAAATCTGTCCGCCCTTGTGGTGGATATGCCAGTTGTTGCGACATCCCGGCTCAAAGGTTACATTGGCAATGGGGCCGCCTTTGTCGGTGAGAGGCTGCAAATATGCCTGTCCCGTAAAGTATTTGGAATACAGTTCTGGCAGCGGAGCTCCCGTCTTAAAAAGCTCATTTCGTTTATTGCTCATTGTAAAAATACTCCTTTATCTGCATGCTTCATTGACACACCGCAGCGCATTTAAACTACGGGGATATCCGATAAACGGCAGGCATTGAGAGATAACCTTAATGAGAAAGCCTTTATCGTTGCCAATCCTCATATTGGCGGAAGCATGGCTGGTAAGCTGAGGTTCACAGCCGCCCTGGGCAGCAAGAAAACAGAACGTGATCAGTTCACGCTGTTTGTAATCCAGTCCGCCACGGGTGTAATAGTCTCCAAAGCAGTTGTCGGCCAGCCAATGGTTGATGTGTCGGCTTTCTTCCGGCCCGGACGTCCAGAAATCCTTCATGCTCTCACCAAAGATGTCCACCTGCGCCTGAATGCCGCCTGCCAACCGGTTTTCCGCGGTCGTGGTGGATTGAGATGGCAGTGGAAGCTCAACGCCGCGCGCTGTCAGCACATCATTCGTCGCGTGAAGGAAGGGGAATACTCTTCCGATTCCCAGATATGCCACGGCCTGATAGACCAGTTCCTTCACCTCCACCGGCGTAACACCGAAGTTTAGTGCCGCCGGCAGCATTGCCTTAAATTCGTCAATGCCCTGACAGCCAAGCAGCGTTGCCAGAATCGCCATCATGCGCGTGCTGTCGTCAAGATCATGGCTGTTGACTACCTGGTCAAAGGCAAAGTTGTCAAAAAATTCTATAAAATCCGGATCGGTCTTTAGAAGCTTAGACTCATATCCGGGAAACATTTTTTCGTGATAATTTTTCGCGTTTTCTGTAATTGACAAATGATACACCCGCTTTCCTTCCCAGCCCGGTCAGGAATTTCACCGTCTGAGGATCATAAAAGGTTTCGATCACGCGCTCCTGATAGGTGAATTTTACCACTGCCACGATATCGCTCTGAATGAGGAATCGCAAAAATTTGCTCCCGTTGTTCCATCCACCGCAGACAGCGGATCATGTTATCTCAGCAATAGGAGTTTGTATAAATAGCCACGCAGTCCTGAACAGTCAAAGCTACTCTGTCACACCGGAACAGGCCGCCCATGGTTTCCATCGCATTCTTCGCCAGGATTTCAAATTCCTCCGGTTTGATGCCAAAATCCGACATCTTCAGATCGGCCACGCCGCAGTGCTCCTGCATTTTAGAAAGCATTTCAATGAAATCCATAGGATCGCTTGCGTCTTCCTTGCCCATGACCTGCGCCATTTTGATAAACCGGTCGTCACACACATGCTTTCCAATGAAGAAAGAGAAATAAGCCTTACTCAGCATGATGAGTCCGGCTCCGTGGGGCAGCTCCTGATGATAGGCGCTCAGCGCGTGCTCCAGAGAATGCTGGCTGGAGGTAGAACCTACCACCATTTCAATGCCGGAAAGATAATTTCCAAAGGCCACCTTTTCCCGTGCGTCCATGTCCTTGCCATCACGAACTGCCTTCGCCAGATTATGGCTGACATTTTCGATGGCGGTGATGCCGACCATATCGCTCATGAGATTTGCAAATTTGGAGATATAGCCCTCCGCGCTGTGAAAGAATGCATCGAAGCCCTGAAATGCCGTAAACTTCGGCGGCACGCTGGTCATCAGCTCGGGATCAATAATCGCAAGCTTGGGAAACAGCTCGTCAATACCGCCGAAACCAATCTTTTCATTGGTTTCCGGGTTTGTGATAACGCCCCAGGCATCCGTTTCGCTGCCGGTGCCTGCGGTGGTGGTGATTGCAATGATGGGCAGCGGCTTATTCGTGATCGGCTTTGCTTTTCCGGTTTTTCCAAAAGCATAGTCCCACAGGTCGCCTTCATTGGTAGCGGAAACCGCGATGGCCTTACAGGCGTCCATGATACTGCCGCCTCCCAGGGCGACAATGAAGTCGCAGCCGTTTTCACGGGCAAAGGCGCCGCCTTCCTCAACGGTTGCCTTCAGGGGGTTGGGCTGTATTTTGTCAAACACGACGGTCTGGACGCCTGCCTTATGAAGCTGTTCCTCCGTGTGGGCCAGATAACCGTTCTCCCTTGTGGACTTCCCGCTCGATATGGCGATCATGGCTTTTTTGCCCGGCATAGCCTGTTCATGCAGATGATCAAGCATACCTGCGCCAAACAGCGCTCTGGTCGGTACATAATATTGAAAACTCATGTTCATTTACTCCTTTTATTGCGTTTATTTTGTGTTGTTAAGCCACATGGCAATATCTTTTCCCGCATTTTTCACGCTGCTACCGGGAATGGCAAGTCCCTTTTTCACATCCGCGCCAGGGCAGAGCTTCCGGATGTCGCTTTCACTGCCTCCCATTCCGCTGCCTTCATGGGTGCAGAATGGCAGGATGGTCTTTCCCGAGAAGTCAAACTTCTCAAGGAAGGTCCATACCGGCATGGGCATGGTTCCCCACCAGTTGGGATATCCAAGCACGATGGTATCATAATCCTGAATAGACTCAGGATATGAGACAAGCTCAGGACGCTCACCGGCACGAAGCTCCTTTTTTGCTTCCTCCGTACAGGTATTGTAGTCCTTGGAGTAAGCCTTGACACTGTCGATTTTGAATAGGTCATCTCCCGATAGTTCTGCAATGAGATTGGCTGCAAGCTCGGTATTGCCGACAGGCAGGTCAAGTATGCTCCCGCCGACATAGTTGTTTCCCGACCGAGAAAAGTATGCAATCAGTGTTTTTCTGTTCATGTGTCTGTTGTTCCTCCTTTTCCGGCAGATATGCGCTTCAGGTATCTCCTGTTGCAAAACGAGCATATCACTTTGAGTTAACTTTAAGTCAAGAGGTATTTTAAACTTTATTTTTCCCTGATTTTATACAAATGTAAATAGCTTGGCCATTGGAACAAAAACACAAACGCGCATAACTAAAAGCCTTCACTACGGTACCAGATTCAATGATGTTGGGCACCACTCGGCGCTGGGCATGGTGAATCAGATGGAACTCCGAAAGAAGGATGCGTTCATCAACCAGACCCACCACGGCGATATGCAGTTTCTTCACTCCATGGACACCAGCAGCGGTAACACAGTGGCCAATGTGAAAAAAATTCAGCGTTACGCAAAGTTTGCCTCCGACACCTATCAGAACAGATCGGACACCGGTAGAACACCGATGCAGGATACCAATATGCTTGACTACGTCATGTCTCAGGGAGGTGCGGGTGACCCCTTCCAGGAGATGATGATGTCCACCATGGTGGATCCTAAAGTACTGAACAAATTCGACAAAATTTTTGACAAGACAAACACGACACCGGATCCCGCTCTGAGGCGCAGGGAGCGTACAGAGGCGATTAAGAAGCTTGTCAGCTATTCCGCTGATGATCGGGCGGAAACAACACTCGCAGCAGAAGCCAAATATGACAAAAAAGGATTTTTCGGAAAGCTGTTTGCCGGTGATAGGGCAAAGTATATCGAAAAAGCTGTCGCCAAAGAGACGGCTGCCCGCGAGAAAAACAAGTCGTAATATGCAAAAGGAACCGTCGGCAAATTCTTCATCGGTGAAAAAGGGGAAAAACAGGGAGGCCTTGTGGCACTCGGCTCCGCCTCCCATATGCTCGAGGACAGCTTCGCCGGCTCCCACGCCTCCCGGTCTGATAGCGAAACAAAAATATTCCGCCCACGCCAAAGAGATGCTCGTGAATGTCTGCAGCATGATCCGGCAGATGAAACGTTCCGCGAATCCGGATCGGCGGCAGCTTGCTTCGCTCAGAGCACAGCGCACGCAGCTGATGGATATGCTGGGGCTTAACTAGGCGGACATGTAACTTTCCGGATAACTCGCGGTGCTTTTTGGCGCACTGCCATAAAAGCATCGTCAGAAAACTCACCAAGGTTATAATAAAACGGAGGTCATCATCCCCATTTCTTAAGAACTATCACAGGCATAAAAAGAACGAGTCGGATTTTCTCCGACTCGTTCTTTTTATGCCCTATTGGGCACCGAATACGCATCATCAGTGTTCTGTATAGTTGTTTACTGAATGTGCTCCACCAGCTGAATTTTCATGCCATTTGGATCTTGAATGAAGCAGTATCTCATATGCGGGTTCGGCTGGACAGGATCACCATCCACATTGATGCCCTTTTCTTTGACCTGCGCGAGAGACGCTTCCAGCGACTCCACTTCAAATCCCCAAGAAATATCTTTTCCCGCATCAATTTCTTGGTCCTGACCATTGCAAATCAACTCAACCTTAGTCTCGCCACTGCCTAAAAACGCAATCTCTAACTCAGGCCCGGCCTTAAATCTGTTAACCACCTCAAGCCCAATGAGATTTGTATAGAACTGGATTGATTCTTCTAAGTTCCTGACGTTCAGGGTACTCCAGCAAAATTTCATTTTATTTCCTCCTGATATGTTCAAATTATGTTCAAAAGGTCACGCAGCTCAATCTCTGATCTGTTCAAACATTTGATTGAGCATGTTTTTCAATGCTTCTAACTGACTTTGATCAAGGCCTACCGTCACCTCCTCCAGCAGATTTGAAACGATTGGTACTAATTCATCTTTTAATTGCCTGCCGCGATCCGTCAAATAAATTTGAAACGCTCTTTTATCAGACGGATGACTTTTCCGGACAATCATATTCTTGGTCTCCAGCTTTTCCAAAATGCGGTTTGTGTTGGGTTTATCTTTAAAAATCAAATCCGCCAGATCTTTCGGCGTAACACCTTCCTGCTTCCATAAGCAGCAGAGTGCAGACCACTGTTCCGGAGTCACGTCATGTTCTCTTAACCGACGAAATAATACGTTCTTTAATTTTGTATTCGTCTTATTTAAAATAAACCCTAATGAATCTTCTAAAATAAATTCCACTGATCTCACCCATCTAGTTGTTGTGACAATTACATTATACAAAAGGACTCCATGAAAGTCAAATTTTTTATAAAGCTTTTGGGGGTTTTCCCTGCATTCACTTAGGTAACGAGCGTTCAGCGGACAGGCTCAACACATCTACTCAAGAGGCTGAATTGAAATAACACAGGAGCCGCACCGGACTTGGTGCGGCTCCTGTGTTTAAAACGCAATCACAGCAGTACCGAGGAAGTGTAATCAACCTTGATGCCGTTGTCCTTTGTCCTTGAAAATTTCGCCTTATTTCCGTTGCCGTCCTCAATCGTCATTTTCTCCAATTTACGTCCGGTAAAAAAATCTGCGGCATCGGATTCCACAAACGCCGCCCATTTTTTCACGTTTGTTTTATCCGGCTCATACGCTTCTATTGTTTCTGCCTTATGTTCGTCACTCATGGCAAAGCCTCCTGAACGCTAAGATACTATGCAGTATAGCATATTCTCCTGGGATTGGCAAAGCCTAAAACGTCCACAGATCGATGAACCGGGAGCCTGAACGCTGATTAAAAGGCTTAACTCTATCTGCTCCATGAGCATTCCAAAAAACGCTGCCGGTTGAGTTACCATTCAACCGGCAGCGTTTTCTGATGATCTGTTATTTTTTCATATATCCACGATCATAGTCGGGCGTACGTCCTACAAAAACAAAGCAAATGATGGCTATCAGAATCATGCCCATCATGATTTCATAAGCCAAATCAAGGGTTCCTGTATAAACCAGGATAGCGGACATAAAATAAATCGCAAATGCTGTAATCACTGCCTGAAACGCCATGATCCAGCGGTTAGCAGCCTGATAGTTTTCCCGTCCATAAACATATGCTGTAATGGATGGATGGATGACGGAGGTACCGCCTGTCATGCCCGCAATGCCCAAAGCCGCGAAAATAATCATAATAATATTATCTTTTTGCATAAAAAGAAGGAACGCTGCCGCCACCAAGAAAAAACAGGAAAGGACAATCGCCGCGGTAACGGTGCCCATTTTATCATCAATGGAACCCAGAAGATACGCCAGCGGTATTCCAAGAACGGCGGCAATTGAAAGCCAGAGCAGATATGTGCCCGAAGCCGTGCCTACCATGCTGAGCCTGGTTACATAGAACGCCATGATTCCGACAATGCAAAACTGTAAAAATCCGAAGGAAATGACGAGAAGCCATGAATTCTTGTTGGCAAACACCTCTCGGAATGTCATCTGCTGTTCCACAGGCTTTGTAACGGGAGCATTGGCTCCGTCAGGAAAAAGCCCACACTCCTCCGGAGTAGCCTTTACAAAAAGCGACGCGTAGACGGCAAGAACCAGAACAATGACGCCGACCAGAATATATGCCGCTCTGAAGCTATAGGCTGTGGTAATATAGGTCAAGCCAGAAATCAGGGTTGCGGTGCAAACCTGATGTCCCGCGGCCACAATTCCTAACGCGCGGCCACGCTGTTTGACAAACCAGTTCGTGCAAAGCATCAGGCATCCCATCATTAACGGAATGACAAACAGGCGCAGCATGAACAGACTCAGAAAATACATCGCCGCGTTATCCCCGGCGCAGGCCAGTCCGAACGCTGACAGCGCTAAGATGATCATCGACGGGATCAATATCTTTTTAATCCCGACCCGGATCAGTAACGTTCCCACCAGAAAGGTTGCGATAATGCCAACAAAACCCGCATATGTCACCGGATTTGTAATGGTCACAGTGTCCCAGCCATAATGGGCGGAGTAATAGGGTGTCAGTACATTTAAATGGTCGTTTTGAAGACCCGAATAAAAGTACAGCAGGAAAAATCCGATAAGTAGCACCGGTATGGACCTGCGCTGAAAGCTGGAATTTTTCATAATAGCACCTCTGTATATCATTTATTAAATACCTGTACTCACAAAGTGAGATTACTTTATGTAATATCCTAAAACTTATTCGTCTGATTCTCCAAAACGTCCTGTGTCCACAATTAACATTATATGTAATTTCGTGGATTGCCTCAGCTGGGCACATTTTCCCGTGCCTCAGAACACGTGATCTTGGTCAGAAACAGCTCTTGACAAATAAACTTGCATGGCTTTATAATAAAAGCGACCATTATTAAATAATAGTCGCTTTTATTATTTATTTTATTCGTATGAAGGAGGATTGACATGTCTCCCAAACTATTTGCCCTTCAGGAACGGGAGGAAGCCAGAGTCAACATGCTCAACGCCGGTTTCGACCTGATCAAAGAGTACGGTATGATCCATGCTTCCGTCGAGAAAATCACCAGCGCCGTGGGCTTGGGCAAAAGCACCTTTTATAACTTTTTTTCTTCAAAGGAGGCGTTTGTGTACGAACTCATTAAATATCAGCGCGACGAGGCAAAGCAGCATTTCATGGATATCCTCGGCGAACGTGAAAAAATGACATCGGCGGAAGGAAAGGCCTTTTTAAAACGCATTATTTTCAGCCGCGACAGCATCTACCAGTATCTGACCGTCGAGGACCAGGCGAAGCTTCGGGCCGCCCTGCCGTCTGAGTACCGGATTGACCCGGCCTCGGAGTCGGTGGTTATGAGCGGCTTGTTTCATCATATCGAAGGCGTTCGTGATACGATTGACTATCCGCTGACGGCCAATCTTATTAAAATTATGGCAATTGCCATGTTCCATAAAGATTCTCTGCATATAGACGCCTTGGAACGGACGCTGGAGCAGATTTACACGCTGCTGTTTTCCTGCATTTTTGAAGAGGGCGCATAGACCGCGCTTTTTTCAAAACCATTGGTTAGATATTGCTAACTATTTTGAAAGGAGCATCCCTATGACCAAACCACGCAGACCATCCAAAGAAAAACAGGGTGTCTCCCGGCTTCTGGAGCTGGCCGGGCCAAAAAAGGATCAGCTGCTTGCCGCCTGCCTATTGTCGGTGCTCACCTCAGCCGCGCGCCTTGTTCCCTTTTTTACGATTTACGGAGTAATCCGCGAACTGCTGGCGCATTACAGCGCCGCCGGAGAACTGAATACAGTCAAAATATTTACTCTTATCCTTTACACCTTTGCCGCCGCGCTGGTTTACGGCGTTTGCGCCTTTACGTCCTCGGCGCTGGCCCATGGCTCCGCCTACGATATTATTTATGAGCTGCGCTTAACACTCATGGAAAAGCTCTCGCGTATTCCCTCCGGGTATTTTACCGGGACCACCCAGGGAGCGATTAAGAAGGTTCTGTCAGACGATGTGGAGCAGATTGAGGTGTTCATCGCGCACCATATCGCGGACATTGCCGCGGCGGTGGCCACGCCTGTTTTCACTCTAACGTATCTCTTCGTCATGGACTGGCGGCTGGCGCTGGTGACACTGGTTCCCATTTTCATTTCCACAGTTCTGCTGGCCGGCGGACTGAGCAATCCGGCAGGCGCACAGACCCAGGTGGATATGCATGACGCCAAGGAGCGGATGGAGGGCACCATCGTGGAATACATCCACGGGATGTCCGTCATTAAAATCTTCAACCGCACCCTGGGTGCCTTCCAGCGCTATGAGCGGGACGTTTCAGCATATGTGGATACGGTTGAGCGCACCGCTTATCACTTTGCATCGCCCATGGGCGCGTATTATGCCTTCTTCGGCGCACAGCTGCTGTTTTTGCTCCCGGCTTGCCTGTTTTTGAGTTCCACTGCATCCTCCTATCTCGACTTTTTGCCGGTAATTTTGCTGTTTTTTCTGGTGGGGAGCGGGCTCAAGGAGCCGATGGAAAACATGATGCAAATGGTGGTGCACTCAAAGCGGATTACAGAGGGCGTCGCCCGTATCGACCGGATTTTGAAGCAGCCGGAGGTGACGGAAGAAGGAACCGGCCATCCAACGTCCTACGACATTGCTTTTGACAGGGTTTCCTTCTCCTATGAGAACAATGACGTTCAGGCAGTAAAATGCGTCTCTTTTCACGCGCCCCAGGGTACCGTCACCGGTATTGTCGGTCCGTCGGGCGGAGGAAAATCCACACTGGCCCAGCTGCTGCTGCAATTTTATGAGCCGCAGGAGGGGTGCATCAAAATTGGGGGCGTGGATATCCGTGAAATCCCCCCCAGCCGCCTCATGAATCTGGTGTCCTATGTGTTTCAGGATTCCTTCCTGTTCCATGACACCGTGGAACAAAACATCCGCATGGGAAACCGGGCGGCAAGCCGTGAAGAGGTGGTGCAAGCCGCAAAAAACGCAGAAATCCACGAGGTCATCCTGACGCTGCCCAGAGGCTATGATACCGTCATTGGAGAGAAGGATGCCTATCTCTCCGGCGGTGAACAACAGCGCATCGCCATTGCGAGAGTATTTCTGAAGGATACCCCTATCGTGATTCTGGATGAGGCCACCGCCTATGCGGACGCGGAAAACGAGGCGAAAATCCAGCAGGCCTTCGCAAGGCTTGCGGCAAATAAAACGGTTCTGATGATCGCCCACAGACTGAGAACGGTGGAAAACGCCAACCGCATCCTGGTTCTGGAGCATGGCGCGCTGGTGGGAGACGGAACGCATACGGAGCTTTTAACGGACTGCCCGCAGTACGGCAGTATGATTTCCGCCAACCAGCGGCGGGATCGCTGGACCATTCGGAAAGGAGCGCTGACGGTATGAACCGATTCAAGTTATGGTTCCAAACCATTACCTTCGGAGAGACCCGAAAATACATCGGGCTGACCCTGTGGAATTTCCTCGACAGCTTTGTTGTTACCATCCCCTACGGAGTGATGCTGCTGGCCATTTATCTGCTTCTGATCCCTCTGGCAGAACCAGGAAAGCCCCTTCCCGTGAACCATCTCTGGATCCTCTGCGGCATTCTGCTGGCGCAAACTGCCGTTTATTTCTTCATCCGCCGGAAAACGTACATCGACATCTGCATCGGTTTCGCGGGCACCACAAAAAATGCCCGCATCTCTATGGGCGAGCATTTAAGGCGTCTGTCCATGGGCTTTTTCGGCCGGCGGGACGCGGGTGATCTCTCCACCGTTTTGCTGCGTGACTATACGGAGGTGGAAAATCTGGCTTCCAGCCTGATTCCCCAGATTTCCGTGATTCTTGTGCGGCTTGCTTTGTCGATGATTGTCCTCTCCGCTTTCGACTGGCGCATGATGCTGGCAGTGATTTTGGCTGTGCCGCTGTCGCTGCCGTTTGCTTTCATCAGCTGCCGGAATATGGGTCGAATCAGCGGAGACCTGCTGGCTTCCCAGCAGGCGGCGGCATCGGGCATTCTCGAATACGTGGGCGGGATTCAGACACTCAAGGCATTTAACCTGGCGGGAGAGCGGTTTGAATCACTGAAACACTCATTTGAACAGCAGCACAGGCATTCCGTGGGGATGGAGCTTGCCTCGGCTCCCGTGGGCGTAATCGGACGCTTTGTGCTCAACTGCGGCATCGGCTTTGTCATGCTGGCGGGAGCCTGGCTGCTGACAAAAGGTGAGCTGTCCGCCTTTTACTACATCGCGTTTCTGCTGCTCTCCCTGAATATCTACGAACCCGTCATGATTCTCTTTGGCTTTATCGCGGATTTCGCCCGCACAAACCGGTCCGCCGCGCGCATCAATGAGCTGAAAGAGGAGCAGCCTCTGCCGGAACCGGAGAGCGGCGCTGTTCCGCAAGGGATGCCCATTGAATTGAACGACGTTTCCTTCTCCTATGGAGAACGGGAGGTGCTGCATCACGTCTCAATGCGCTTTCCTGAAAAGAGCGTGACGGCACTGGTGGGGCCTTCCGGCTCCGGCAAATCCACTATCATACGGCTTGCCGCGCGCTTTTGGGACGCGGCCAGCGGAGAGATCACGCTGGGGGGCGTGCCGGTGGGCAGCATGAAAACCGACGAGCTGCTGTCCCATATCAGCATGGTATTTCAGGATGTCTACCTGTTCCACGATACGATAGAGGCCAACATCCGTATGGGAAAATCGGACGCGACCATGGATGAAATCATACAAGCCGCCAAAACGGCGGCTTGCCACGAATTCATTTCCGCCCTGCCGGAGGGCTATCAAACCATTGTGGGAGAGGGCGGCTCCACCCTGTCCGGCGGAGAGAAGCAGCGCATTTCCATCACCCGCGCGCTCCTTAAAAACGCGCCCATCGTCCTCCTGGACGAAGCGACCGCTTCCCTTGATCCCGAAAACGAGGTTCTCATTCAGCAGGCCATCAGCGCGCTGGTCGCCGAAAAAACCGTAATCGTGATTGCCCACAGGCTGCAGTCCGTCATGAATGCCGATCAAATTATCGTACTGGAGCAGGGTGCTGTGCGGGAATCGGGCACTCATGAGGATCTATTAGGGCGAAACAGCTTATATGCCCATTTATGGGAAGAACAAAGCCGGGCGGGCAGCTGGAACATCGTTGCCCCAGCGTAGCACGCCGCGCCGCATTCCAAAGAAACGGCAGGTATCATGCGATACCTGCCGTTTCTCATGCCCATATTACGTTGTTCGGCGCAATCCCCGCTCACACCCGGGGTCTTTATTCTTGTTCCATCAATTCTGCTTTAAAACTGGTTGGCAGAATATTATTTGGGCAGCACAACCGTAAATTCACTGCCTGAGGCAGGCTCGCTGTCAACTGAAATAGTACCTCCATGGGCTTCCACAAGGGATTTTGTGATCGCAAGCCCTATGCCAGAGCCGCCTGTCGTCCTGCTTCTGGATTTGTCCGCACGGTAAAATCGTTCGAATATATAGGGTAAATCCTCCTGAGAAATGCCAATACCGGTATCCCGTATGGAGATTCTCACCTCATCTGCGTCCCCTGTGGTGGTTATTTCAATTCTGCCGCCCTCCTGGGTGTATTTCAGCGCGTTTGAGAGGATATTCACCAATACCTGCGCCAGCTTGTCCTTATCCCCCTCCAGATACTGCTCCGTGACATCCAGAATCAGGTTGATGTTCTTGCATTTAAACTCATTTTCAAAGCTCAGCGCGACCATTTTGATCAGATTTGATACATCAATGCGCTCCTGATTCAGTATAATATTTTCCCCATCATAACGGGCGAGCGTCTCCAAATCGTTTACGATTCTTGATAGCCTGATTGCTTCATCATGGCAGCTTTTCAGCCTTTCCGCATCCGGTTTCCATATCCCGTCGATCATCGCTTCCAGATGGCTCTGCAGGTTGGCGATGGGCGTCCTCAGCTCATGCGCCACGTCGGCGGTCAGCCGTTTCCGAAGGATTTCCTGCTGATTCAGCGTTTCCGCCAGCTTATTGATGGTGCCTGTGAGCTCCTTTATTTCGCGCGTCCCGGTTGCTTCGTTGACTCTGTCCTCATAATTGCCCTCCGATATCTGTTCCGCGGTTTTAATCACCCGCGAAATAGGGCCGGACAACCGTTTTGCCATATACGAGCCAAGGATAAAGGAAAGGATTCCGGCAATCGCCGCCGCCAGGATCAGCAGCTTATTGAGTGTATTTAAAAAATCAATATCGTTATCCGTATAGAAATATGGCCCATAGTAACCAATCGTGACACTTCCGGCAACCGCGCCGTTCACTGTAACCTGGTAATCTTTTTCAGTATAGCCGCCATTGAAGTCCGCGTTCCGGCTTTTCATTGTTTCCGCCATTTTCTGGAGCAGCTCGGCGCACATTCCGCTGTTATGAGTCATCGCGTCCCAGAGCACGGTTCCGTCCGCGGCGCTGACACGGATGATCAATCCGTCCCCCAGGGCGCTCATACCGATGTTTTCAATTCCGGACACGTCCCATTGGCCGCCCCAGGCAGTATATCGACTCTCAAGCGTCGCGACGATTTCATCCTTTCTTTCATTCAGGTTGCTGATCACATATTGTTCAAATTGTCTTTCCAGCATCACATTGGCAAAGACGCCTATCAGGCTAAACGCGATCAGAGTAACAAGAAGATAGGATGCCGTCAGCTTAAACCGAAGCGTTTTCATTTCAGGCGCCTCCGAATTTGTAACCGATTCCATGAACCGTCAGGATATAACGCGGTGTTCTTCCGTCGTCACCCAGCTTCTGCCGGATATTTTTGATATGCGTATCGATGACACGGTCGAACCCGTCGAAGTCGTCCCCCAGCGCAAACTCAATCAACTCTTCCCTGGTAAACGCTTTTAACGGATATTTCGCCATGGTCATCAGTATGTTGTATTCGTTGGGCGTGAAGGAAACCCGCAGCCCGTTTTTCCGCACCTCGTGGCGAAGGCCGTCAATGACCAGCTCACCGTCGTGAAACGACAGCTCGCTCACCAGGGGAACGGCTTCCGAGGATACTCTTCTCAGCACCGCTTCGACCCGCGCAACGAGCTGTTTTGGGCTGAACGGTTTCGTAAGGTAGTCGTCCGCGCCGATTCCAAGCCCGTTTATGACGTCCGAGTCCTCCACTTTGGCGGTTAGCATGATGATGGGAACTCTCGATTTTTTCCGTATCGTTTGGCAGATTTCCTCACCGGACATATCGGGGAGCATGAGGTCAAGGATCACAAGCACAGGGGACACTTTTTCAAACAGATTCATCGCCTGCGTGCCGTTATAGGCGCAGACAGCCTGATAGCCCGCGTTTTCGAGATAGGATGTCACAACCTCGGTGATCTTCACCTCATCGTCCACAACGAGTATGGTTTTTTTCTGAATCATTTGACGCTCTCCCGTCCTCACAGTCCGTCCGTTTTGTTCATGCCCCGATATGCCGTTTTATTGGCTGTCCAAGTCATACGCTTTCAGGAGTACATCCACATTGCTGCCGTCGTTATCCTGCATGGTGGTAAAGCTCCAGCCGCTGATCTGCTCCACGTCCACGCCCAACTCCGCCAGCGGCTGCGCCTTGATGACAAACACGATATCCTTGTCATTGTCAGTATAATCCTTGGCCCATTCAAATTTGCCGGCGGTCAGCTTGATACCGTAGTGATCCAGTGCCTGATGGTAGGTCAGCACGCTGCGGTCATAGGCGGCGCTTTCAAAAAGAGCATCTGTCACCGTATCCTTCGTGCCGGTGCCGCTTCCGTAATCGGCCGTTAAGCAGAGGGTATCGTCCGTCACCTGATATCCATCTCCAAGCTTTGATACATCAAGACCAGCGTCAGTAAAGGGCTTGAGCGGAGTTTCCAATATGATATCATTAGAACCGGTCAATTCATAGTCATTGCTGATTTTAAGGCTTGTCTCTCCGTCCACGGTCAGAACGTAGTAATGATCCGTTTCCGTGTTGTCCGTTACCAGATCCGGATCACTGGTTACGATATCCTCAAATGAGCCGGGACTGTATTTCAGAACAACGTCGGTGCTGGAGCATCCGGTGAGAACAAGTGCCGTCAGCGTCAGTCCGGCGGCGGCCGTGATGATATGTTTCATAAATCTGCCTCCATTCACGTGATTACTTAATTTGAAAGCGCCTGAGGCGCAAAGCGTTTGAAACCACCGAAACAGATGAGCATGCCATCGCGGCTCCGGCGAAGATGGGGCTTAAGAGCGGTCCGCCGAAGAGATAAACGATTCCGGCGGCAAAGGGTATGCCGATCAGATTGTAAATGAACGCCCAGAACAGGTTTTGTTTGATGTTCCTGATGGTTGCCCGGCTCAAGGCGATTGCCGCCGGAAGCTCGTTTAAGTCTCCGCGCATCAGCACCACATCCGCCGACTCCACGGCCACATCCGTTCCTGTGCCGATGGCCATGCCCACATCGGCCTGCACCAGAGCGGGCGCATCGTTGATTCCGTCGCCGACCATGGCCACGACTTTTCCGCTTTCCTGCAGGCGTTTGACCTCTCCCGCCTTATCCTGAGGCATGACATCAGAAAGTACATGCTCAATTCCGACTTCTTTGGCGATGACACCCGCGGTGTTGTGATTGTCACCCGTGATCATGTAGACCTCGATACCAAGCTTTTTCAGTGTGCCAATAGCCTCCCGGCTGGATGGCTTCACGGTGTCGGCCGCCGCCATGAGCGCGGCCAGCCTACCGTCGACGGCGACGTACATTAGCGTCCTTCCGGAGTCGGCAAAGGTCTGCGCATCGCGCCCGGCTTCGTCCGTATTGATTTGATGCTCCTTCATCAGCTTCAGATTGCCGGCCAAAACCCGTTTGCCTGACACCAACGCGTCAATGCCCCTGCCGGGTACGGCCCTGAAGCTTTCTGGACTGACCAGAGAAATGCCTCTGCTTTCCGCACCTTCCACGATCGCCCGGGCGATGGGATGCTCCGAGCCGCGCTCCGCCGAGGCGCAGAGCGCAAGTGCGTCGTCTTCTGAAACTCCGCCATAGACACTGATGTCCGTTAGCTTTGGCTTACCCTCGGTGATGGTTCCGGTTTTGTCCAGCACAACGGCGTTCACCTTATGCGTTGTCTCCAGCGCCTCGCCGCCCTTAATCAGGATTCCCAGCTCGGCGCCTTTCCCGGTCCCCACCATGATCGCCGTGGGCGTTGCCAGACCAAGGGCACAGGGGCAGGCAATTACCAGGACAGATACGAAGATCGTGAGCACGAAATTAAAATCTTCCCCCGCCACGAGCCAGGCAATGGCGGATATCAGCGCGATACAAAGCACCACAGGTACAAACCAGCCCGAAACGACATCAGCCAGCTTGGCAATGGGCGCCTTTTTCCCCTGGGCGTCCTCCACAAGCTTGATGATCTTGGAAAGCGCTGTGTCGTTTCCCACCCGCGTCGCCCTGAATTTGATCAGCCCTTCGCCGTTGATGCTGCCTCCGGTCACGTCGCTCTCTGGCTGCTTTTCCACCGGCAGGCTCTCACCGGTCAGCATGGATTCGTCCGCCGTTGAGACGCCTTCGGTGACAACGCCGTCCACCGGGAAGGAGGCGCCCGGACGAACGATGACGATATCTCCGACGCCGACCTCATCAAGCGGCACCTCAAGCTCACCGCCGTCCTTCTCGATCGTAGCCGTGGTGGGTTTGAGCTGCATCAGCTTTTTGATTGCTTCCGAGGTTTTACCCTTGCTTGCCGCCTCCAGATATTTGCCCAGCATCACAAGCGTGATCACCACGGCGGCCGACTCAAAATACAGGGATTGAGCGAATTCGAAGCTTCCAAGGTAGATCTTGACCGTGGCGAACAGACTGTATAAAAACGCGCTGCCGGTTCCGATTGCGATCAGTGTGTCCATATTGGGCGCGCCTTTCAGGAGCGTTTTCAGACCCTTGCTATAAAAGCGGCTGCCAGCTATCATCACCGGAACCGTCAGAAACAGCTGAACCAGCGCGAAAACCAGCGGAAAATCATGCGACCCCATAAAGTAGGGGATCGGAAGACCGAGCTTGGGGAACATGTGGGACATCGCGATGTATAAAACCGGGAGCGCGAACACAGCCGCGACAATCAGCCGCAGGCGCATGCCGCGAAGCTCACGCTCCTTGCGCTCTGCTTCAATATCCCGCGTCTTTTGTCCCTCGATTTCCCTCGGCGTATACCCGGCCTTTTCTATGGCCGCCTTCAGTTCGGACAGCTTAACTCTGGACGGGTCATATTCAAATCCGCCCAGATTGGTGGTCAGGTTGACCTGCGCGGACAAGACGCCGTCCAGCTTCCGGGCCGTCCGCTCCACCGCCGCGGAGCAGGCGGCGCAGGACATCCCTTCGATCAGAAGCTCAATTTTCTTGGTGCGCTGTTCCGGGATCAGCCCGTAACCGGCATCCTCCACCGCCTTTTTCACGGTCTCGAAGCTGTGCTTGCTCTCGTCGTATTTGACATTCAGCTTTTCCGTGGCAATATTGACCTCACATGCTTCCACGCCGTCCAGCTTTGAAACAGCTCTCTGCACATGCGCGGCGCAGGCGCTGCACGTCATGCCTGTCACTTTATAACTTGATTCAATCATTTTTTTACCCCTCCCATCAAGGTTCGGTTGACGATGAATTGCAGATGGCGCAGGACATTCCACCCGAAACTGTCTGAGTGGACAACGTCGTCGATTGCTCTGACGCTGTCTGTGCCGTCTGTGAGTCCAATTCATCAACCACTTTAATCTGCCCCTTCTGCATGCCCATCCAGCAGGAATAAGTGATGGTCCCGCTCTCGGTCGGCGTGAACTCAATGATATTATCTCCCGCTTTCAGTTTTACCTGAAGGTTATATTGCGAAATCACCAGTGTGCTGTTGCAGCCATTCAAAGCGCTGGAATCCGCCTGGATGTTCCAAACCACCGGCACCCCCTTCTGGACCGTGATGTTCGGATAGCCCCTCGATGTCAAGGTGGAGGTGATATTCTGCACCCCATCCTCGACACTGGCTGAAGCAGTTTCGGAAGAACTGGAAGAGACTATCGATAGCGAAGACAGCGACGGAAGCTCGATCCCCGACAGAGCAAGGCCTCTGTTGAACATGACAACTCCAAGCACGGCAACCAATACGGCGCTTACCCTCATCATTTTTTTGGTGAACCTGCTTCCCAGCATGGTAATCACCGCACCAAGGCCGAACATCAGCGGAAGGGTTCCGAGGCTGAAAAAGAACATCGAAAGAGCTCCGGCAACCGCACTGCCCGTTCCCAGCGCGTATATCTGCATGGCCTGCAGGGGACCGCAGGGCATCAGTCCATTCAAAAGCCCAACCACATACGGGCCTCTGCCCCGGCCTGCCGAATACGTTTTTTGGGAAAATATCCGCGGGAGTCGCGGCGTGATCTGATTAATCCAGGGAAACAGGCCCGTCATGCTCAGGCCGAGGATGACCATGAACACGCCCGACAGGATCGCCACCAGGCCCCGTGTCCAACCGGAAAAGCTGATGACCGAGCCGACTGCGCCGATGATTCCGCCTAAAATGGTGTACGAGGTCACACGGCCCAGATTATACAACAGGCTTGGCTTGACCATCGCCCCGTTTCCAGCTTCCTCCCGGCCGCTGCCGACGCACTGAGACAGATTGATTCCGCCGCACATCGCGACGCAGTGCAGCGATGTGAGCAGGCCAACCACAAACAGGACTCCGTACCCCATGGAAGACGTGACCTCAGGTATCGAATCAAAGCCGACTGTGTTGTCTATGATCAAAAACAGCGCCAGTACGATCACGGCAATCCCGGCAAATTGCAAGGCTGAGAACGGCGCTTCTGTTTCCGCGCCCGATTTTTTTGCTGGCTTATCCTGCATTTTTTCAAGCGTGTAGCCTGCGTTTTTTACAGCCGCCCTTATTTTCCCGAAACCAATCGTTTCAGCATCGTACGTTACGGCAACCTGATGTTTCGCAAAGCTCGCCTTGACCTCAAACACTCCGTCAAGCTCTCTAAGTGTTTTTTCAATCACAGCTTCACAGCCTGTACAGGACATACCGTGCACCGCAAATGTATCTTTCCTTCTGTTTGACATGAGATCATCCTTTCACTGAATGTCCAAGCTGTCAGCTTCCATATCGGCCGCTGCCATGTTCCTGACCGGCTTTTGATGGATGGGTCTGTGGTGACGGCATCTCCCATATATTGTTTCATTGATACACCGCATTATAGGAAAATGAAGTGTAGATTTTATGAAGATGACGCAGAAGCCATCAAAACTCATACGGCTCTAAAATATATAAGACACAGCGCCCTGCTTGACCGCGGTTTGATTCGTAAAAAATCATTTCACAATGATTTTACCCGCATTTTGTCGTAATCGAGTCATCAGTTGTTATATGATGAGTGCAGGGGTGATGATATGAATCCATTCTCGCGCAATGCAACTGTCAAACATAAAAATATGACAACGATAAAACGTAAAATTCGATTAACGATCGCTTCCCTGATCACCGTTTCACTGGTACTGGTGAGCGTGATCTCCTCTTACTTAAATTATGCTTCCAATCTGGCAACCCTCCAGCAAAGCTTAACGACCACCGCCTCGGTGGCGGCTGGGCAGGTGCAATACCGTCTGAAGGCCACCATGAATATTGTGGAGCTGCTGGGCACCATGCAGCTGCTGTCGGACGACAGTGCGACGAACATAGACAAATGGGAGCTTTTGAACCGGTATAAGAATCACTACGGCTGGAATGACGCCGCCGCGTTTGATACCTCTGGAACTCAAATCAACAACGCGGCCGTCAATATCTCTGATCAGACGGTATTCCAGGCCGCGTTAACAGGGACTTCTGCCATCAGTGATCCGCTCTATGACCAGGAATCGGGCAAAATGATTTATTCCGTGGCCGCGCCCATCTGGGACAAAGGCATTCAAGGCAAAACCATTGTTGGCGTGGTGGTCGCTTATTTAAACGCAAGCAAACTCAGCGAGGTCACCGCCGACATCAATGTCAGCACAAACGGAGCCGCCTTTATGATCAATCAGAGCGGAGCCGTTGTGGCTCATCCAGATTACAGCCTGGTGACAAGCGGAACCAATCTCCTGGAGCAGGCCCAATCAGCCTCCATGCAGGATTTCGAAACCCTGCTGCAAGGCATGACCGCCGGGGAAACGGGCTTCGGAATTTATACCGACCAGGGTTCCTATCAATATCTCGCCTACGCGCCGGTGGGCATCAATGGCTGGAGCGTTGCCGTGGAAGCACCTATGAGCGATTTTATGAGCAGTACCTATCACAGCATCGCCGCGATGCTCGCCGTGCTCATTGCCGCCCTCGCGGTGAGTATTATCATCGCCGCAAAGCTTGCAAGCTCCATAGGAACCCCCATCCAGACATGCGCCGACCGCTTGGACAAGCTGGCCCAGGGCGATTTGCAGAGTGATGTACCGGCCATCCGTTCCAACGATGAGACAAAGCGGCTGGCTCAATCCACTGAATTTCTGGTTCAACGGCTGAAGCTTGTCATCGGAGACCTGGATTATGGCTTAAATGAGCTGTCAACCGGCAATTTTTCTGTCCGCAGCCAGGCCGGAGAAGAGGCGTTTATCGGTGATTTTATCGATCTGCTCCTGTCGGTGAAAACATTGAGTGAAAACTTATCTTCCACCCTGATGCAGGTCAATGACACGGCCTTCCATGTGGCGTCCGGCGCGGAGCAGCTTGCGGCAAGCTCGGAACACATGTCTCAGGGCGCTGCCGGGCAAGCGGCTTCCGTCGAGGAGCTTGCCGCCACCATTCACGAAATTTCCACGCAAACAAGCGAGAACGCATCTTATGCCGCCTCCGCCGGACAAACCGTGAAACGGTTGGGCGAAACGATTCAATGCAGCCACACACAGATGTCGAAGCTGATTTCAACCATGCAGGATATGAACAGTGCGTCATCGGAAATCAGCAAAATCATTCAGATCATTGAAGCAATTGCGTTCCAGACCAATATTCTGGCACTGAACGCGGCGGTGGAGGCCGCCCGCGCCGGCGCGGCCGGAAGAGGGTTCGCGGTCGTCGCCAACGAGGTGAGAACCCTGGCCGGAAAATCCGCGGCGGCAGCCAGCAGCACCGCACTGCTGATTCAGCGGGCCATTGACTCCATTCGGGACGGCTCGCGTATGGCTCACGAAACCGCTTCATCCCTCAACGAGGTCGTCGCACAGGCGGACGATGCCGTGAGCGCGATGGAAAACATCATCAGCTCCACTGACCGCCAGACCGAATCGATCCTTCAGGTTACCGCGGGTATGCATCAGATTTCCAGCATCATACAAACGAATTCTTCGCTGGCGGAAGAATGTGCCGCCACCTCACAGGCGCTTTCCTCACAGGCAGAACTCATGAAAAATCTAGTCGGCACGTTCCGGTTCCACGGCGCCTCGGATACAACCTCTTTAAGCCCGGCGGATCAACCGCAGGAAGCGTTTTCAGTCTGAGCGACCTTTCTGTTTCGCGCACCTCAATTGATAAACCCGAACGCCGAGAGCAGGTTTAACACCTGATTCTCAGCGTTCTGTGTTTTTCGGTCATGTCAGGCTTCGCTAAAACACCTTGCCGCTTAACCCGGTTCAACCAAGTGAAAAAGCGGCGGGAATATCGCACACTCCGTTGACAACCAGCCTCGGTCGGTACGGATACTGATCAATCTCCGGCCTGGATGTAACCCCGGTCAACACCAGCACGGTATCCAGGCCGCTCTCGATGCCGGCGATGATATCCGTGTCCATGCGATCTCCGATCATGGCGGCATCTTCCGAATGAACGCCCAGCATTTGAAGCCCTGTACGCATCATGAGCGGATTGGGCTTGCCGACATAATACGCCTTCTTTCCGGTTGCGGCGGCAATGGGCATGACCAGCGCCCTGCACGCCGGCATAATTCCATGCTCCGTGGGACCGGTGAGATCGGAGTTGGTACCGATGAGCCTCGCGCCATTCATCACGTGAGTCACGGCGCGGCAGATACAGTCAAAGTTATAGTTCCTGGTTTCTCCCACAATCACATAATCAGGATCAATATCATTGAGCATAATTCCCGCTTCATACAGAGCGTTGAATAAGCCCGAATCTCCAATGACATAGGCGCTGCAGCCCGGCTTTTGGCGGGTCAGAAACTTTACCGTTGCCAGCGCGCTGGTATAAAAGTGGCTTTCATCCACGTCCAGTCCCATGCGCCATAGCTTAAGCTGGAGCTCCTTGGGAGATCTCCCGCTGGCGTTGGTGAGGAACAAAAACTTTTTATCCTCCCGGTAAAGCCAGTCTACAAACTCCTTCACCCCCGGAAGCAGACAATCTCCGTGATAAATAACGCCGTCCATATCGCAGATATAACCTTTTTTCCCTCTTAATTGTTCCATACTGTTTCCTTTCCCGTCACGTCGGTTATAATGTCCGATTTTGCCTTTCAGGGAACTGTTCCGTATCTGAAGGGTATTGTTTTTGTTGCGCCCGCTCCTATAGCGTTCCATTTTATCATTGTCCGTCAATCATCCCGGATTGTCAACCACCGAATAAAAAAGGCACCGTTCTTGTTCCTCAGTCCCAGGTATTCATTGAATAGCTCCATTTCATTGCAAATCCCTGTCCCGCATTGCTTCCCTTTCAAGGAAACAGAACGCAATATATTTTTATTTTATCATACACTACAAGTCCAAAAAAAGCATAAAGCAACCGTTATTTTAATGTAAAATTTCAAAAATCAAATGATTTTTCTCTTGTCCAGTAAATAATGCGGTTCCTGAACCACTATACCATATGACTGCTGCTTTTTTCTATTTATTTATTTTTCTAAGCTGACTGCCGCTCACCATAAGCAGTTTACGACATAAGATAAAATAGTTTAGCGCATTCCAAATGTGCGCTGGCAAAAACGTATATGGTGGTGTGATGATTTTGTGCGAAGACATGAATATGAATATATACCGGCCAACAGATCTGTCTAGGGTTTGCAGCAACGATAGATATGTCTGTATGCCTGGCCCTCCGGGCATACCGGGTGCTCCCGGTGCTCCCGGCTCTCCTGGTGCTCCTGGGGCGCCTGGGGCTCCCGGTGCTCCTGGGGCTCCCGGCTCTCCCGGATCCTCTGGGGCTCCCGGCGCATCAGGCGCTCAAGGTCCTATTGGCCCGAAAGGAGACCCGGGATGTCCCGGTCCGCAGGGTTCCAAGGGAGACCCGGGCTGTCCTGGCCCGCAAGGTCCCAAGGGCGACCCGGGGTGTCCTGGCCCTCCGGGACCTCCAGGCCCTCCAGGTGGTCCGACCGGACCTGAAGGTCCCACAGGTGCGACTGGCGCAACGGGCGCTACTGGTGCAACCGGACCTGCTGGTGGCACTGGATCTACTGGCGCGACTGGCGCAACCGGACCCACTGGCGGTACCGGATCCGCTGGCGCAACCGGTGCAACCGGACCCGCTGGCGGCACTGGATCCACTGGTGCCACGGGCGCAACTGGCGCAACAGGACCTGCTGGCGGCGCCGGATCCGCTGGCGCAACTGGTGCAACCGGACCCGCTGGCGGCACTGGATCCACTGGTGCAACTGGCGCAACCGGACCTGCTGGCACCGCTGGCGCGGCTGGTGCCACCGGCGCGACTGGCGCAACCGGCCCCACCGGAGGTACCGGATCCGCTGGTGCAACTGGCGCGACTGGACCTGCTGGCGGTACCGGATCTGCTGGTGCCACCGGCGCGACTGGACCCACAGGTGCTGCTGGTACCACCGGCGCGACTGGCGCGTCCGGTGCCGCGGGCGTAACGGGAGCCACGGGCCCCTCCGGCACTGCCGGTGCTGCTGGTGCTACTGGTGCGACTGGTCCTGCTGGCGCGACCGGACCCGCTGGTGCGGCGGGCATTACTGGCGCTGCTGGTTCTATCGGTGCCACCGGCGCAACCGGGCCTACTGGCGCGACTGGCGATACCGGCGCGACTGGCGCGACCGGACCCGCTGGCACTGCTGGCGCTATCGGTGCCACTGGCGCAACCGGACCCACAGGTGCAACAGGTGATCCTGGCACAACCGGAGCGACTGGCGCAACCGGGCCTACCGGTGTCGGACTTGATGGAGTTGTTCCTTTTGATGCGGATGATGCTCCTTCTTATCCCGTCGGTCAGGTTGTCACCTATGAGGGCGGCACCTATATTGTCGTAAATGCACCTCCCTCCGGCACCCCAGACACTTCCCCCGATTATGAGCAGCTTGCAGCTCCCGGCGCTACCGGGCCGACTGGTGCGACTGGCGATACCGGCGCGACTGGCGCGACCGGACCCGCCGGCACTGCTGGCGCTATCGGTGCCACTGGCGCAACCGGACCCACAGGTGCAACAGGTGATCCTGGCACAACCGGAGCGACCGGTGCAACCGGGCCTACCGGTGTCGGACTTGATGGAGTTATTCCTTTTGATGCGGATGATGCTCCTTCTTATCCCGTCGGTCAGGTTGTCACCTATGAGGGCGGCACCTATATTGTCGTAAATGCGCCTCCCTCCGGCACCCCAGACACTTCCCCCGATTATGAGCAGCTTGCAGCTCCCGGTGCAACCGGGCCTACTGGTGCGACTGGCGATACCGGCGCTACTGGCGCGACCGGACCCGCTGGCACTGCTGGAACGGCTGGTGCAACTGGCGCAACCGGGCCTACTGGCGCGACTGGCGATACCGGCGCTACTGGCGCAACCGGACCCGCTGGCACTGCTGGCGCGACTGGTCCTACAGGTGATGCTGGTGCGGCTGGTGCCACAGGCGCGACTGGCCCCACAGGTGATGCTGGTGCGGCCGGTGCCACTGGCGCGACTGGTCCTACAGGTGATGCTGGTGCGGCCGGTGCTACTGGCGCGACTGGTCCCACAGGTGATGCTGGCGCGGCCGGTACTACTGGCGCGACTGGTCCCACAGGTGATGCTGGTGCGGCTGGTGCCACGGGCGCGACTGGTCCTACAGGCGACGCTGGTGCGGCTGGTGCCACGGGCGCGACTGGTCCCACTGGCGATGCTGGTGCGGCTGGTGCCACGGGCGCGACTGGTCCCACAGGTGATGCTGGTGCGGCTGGTGCCACGGGCGCGACTGGCCCCACAGGTGATGCTGGTGCGGCTGGTGCCACGGGCGCGACTGGCCCCACAGGTGATGCTGGTGCGGCTGGTGCCACGGGCGCGACTGGTCCCACTGGCGATGCTGGTGCGGCTGGTGCCACGGGCGCGACTGGTCCCACTGGCGATGCTGGTGCGGCTGGTGCCACAGGCGCGACTGGTGCAACGGGGCCATCCACTGGAGCCGCTATCATTCCGTTCTCTTCAGGAAGCGCGCTGGCCGTGACTGTTCTTGCCGGCGGACTTGTCGGTTTCCCCGGATTGATCGGATTTGGCGATTCCGCGCAGGTCGCGACAGTTCTCGGCGCAACCATTGATATTGCTGGCCTGACCAACTATGCGTTCTCCATGCCTCGGGATGGCACGATCACGTCTCTGGCTGCTTATCTGCGTGCAACAGCCGCACTGACGCTGCTTTCGCCTTTAACCTATACGGTTCAGATCTACAGCTCGACCACTCCCAGCGAAGTGTTTTCTCCCGTGGCGGGCGCCTCGGTTTCCCTGACCATCAGCTCTACCATTTCCATTGGTGATACGTTCAATAACATCGCCACTGGACTGAGTATTCCGGTCACAAGTCAGACACGGCTACTCCTTGTCGCAAGCGCGGCCGGAGGCGGATTAGTATTGCTTGGGACCGTTGCGGGTTCGGTTAGCGCGGGCCTCGGTATCGAGTAAACCGATCATCCTCTTCACTGATAGATACAGGGTGCCGATAAAATCGGCACCCTGTAGGTTTCAAATATATCATTTTAAGGAGGAACGCATATGGGGAAATTACGATTTCATCTGCTCGGTCTGGCCCATCTGGAAACTCACAAGCGAAACTCTGCCTGCGCTTATACGCAGAAAGTCGTAAAATTGGCTAAGATGATTAAGGATCACGGGCATACCCTTTACTTCTACGGAGTAGAGGGCTCCGAAGTGGCATGTGATGAATTTATTCAGGTATCCACACAGGAGATTCTCAGTCGTACATATGGGGATTATGACCGCTCCACTCAATTCTTTCAGCATAACCCAAGTGACCTGGCTCATCAAACGTTTAACGCCAACGCCATTCAGGGAATCTATGAACGCATGCAGCCACGTGATATTCTTCTCTGCCCCATGGGAAATTACCAAAAGCCCATCTCAGACGCAGTGAAGCTTGTGACCATTGAGCCTGGGATCGGCTATACCGGCGTCTTTTGTACCAATCGGGTCTTTGAATCCTACTCATGGATGCATTATGTCTATGGTCTGCAAAAAACCGAAGACGGCGTGTGGTATGACGCTGTGATCCCCAACTACTTTGACCCGGAGGACTTTCCCTTCCAGCCAGAAAAGCAGGATTATCTCCTCTATTTTGGGCGCATCATCGGCCGAAAAGGAGTTCAGGTCGCCTCCGAAGTGGCAAAGGCAACAGGAAATCAACTGATGATCGTAGGACAGGGCTCTCTGGATAATCCCAGAGAGGGTATCAAGCTCAGTGAGGAGAAACATATCATTTATCAGCCTGCGGTGGGCCCTGAGGAGCGGGCAAAGCTCTTGGGAAATGCCAAGGCCGTTTTAATGCCCACCTACTATCTGGAGCCCTTCGGAGGCGTCAACGTAGAGGCACAGCTCTGCGGTACCCCAGTGATCACCACCGACTGGGGCGCTTTTCCCGAGACAGTGCTGCACGGCGTAACAGGGTATCGGTGCCGCGTATTCGAGGAATTCTGCTGGGCTGTGAAGCACATCTCTGACATCAAGCCGGAAATGTGCCGCAAATGGGCTGTGGATAATTACTCCATGGAACGGATCGGGAACATGTACGAGACTTATTTTCAGCGGGTGTCCCATCTCTTTGATAAGGGCTGGTATGAGCCCAATGACGACCGCGCGGAGCTGTCCTGGCTGGAGCGCTATTATCCCGTCGCGTCTCCAGCCTCGCTTTAAGAAGCCGCTGACTTCACCTTTTCTGTTGACATCGGGCGCGGCTGTTCGTACCCAACAATATGCGGCAGTCGTTTCTTAAAGAATGGGCCCGGTCGAAACGACCGGGCCCATCTTATTCATCCATAAACCGCCGCAATTGATGTCCGGTTAATGGCGTCCGCCGCCGAAGCCGCCTCCGCCAAAGCCACCGCCGCGTCCACCACCAAAACCGCCCCCGCCAAAACCACCGCCGGAACGTCCGCCGCCAAAACCACCATGGCTTCCGCCGCCGAAGCCTCCAAAGCCGCCAGAATGATGAGAACCGCCCATGTTATGGGGTCCCATGCCGGGTCCGCCGGGAGGAAAAGGCGGACGGCGTCCACCGAAAAAGGTTCCCAGGAAAAAGGGACGAAACACAAAATCCGGTCCGTAAAAGCCCCTGCGATAACGGCGGTAACGGAAGCTGTCCACAAAGGAAGACGCAATGACCACAACAATGATCAATCCAATAATCGGTCCCATCAAAGAACTCCCTCCATATGACCACGATTCATTATATTCGACATCGCCGGTATAGCCATCCTCCGTCCGGTTTTCAAAACCGGACGTGCCGCCGTAATAGCTTGCGTACCAGTCCTCTCCCGCTTCAAACAGGGACGTCACCGCCGCACCATAATCCTTGACGGCAAAATCGTTTTCCAGATATCGGTAGGCATCGTCAGAGAAATTTTCCGTAAGCCCCTCGCCCTGCTGAAGCCAGTAATTGTCTCCTCCGATATCCAGCACCAGAATCATATCATCGCTGCCCAAACCCCATTGCTGCGCCAGCGCCACGGTGTAGTCCCCCAGGGAGCTCCATCCTTTTGTGTCGGATACCGTTACCACCGCGATTTTCACACCGTAATCGGAAATCAGGCCGCGGTCGATTTCCGCCAGCTGGTTCTCCGTCTCATCGGATAAAACCTGTGCGTTGTCCACAATCCATGTGCCCAAAGCAACCTGGGGCAGCTCCGACGGCTTTTTCTCTATACCGATGAATACCGCCGCCGCGATCATCAGGATGGCAAGAAAAATGGCAACCGCTCGATTTCTGAAAAATTTCATACCGCTCTCCTACCTGGCGTTACGCCGTTCGTTTAGCCTCTCAGCTCCAACAGCTTCTGCTTAAGCTCACCCTCAATGCGTCCCAGCTCCTGCTCGGCCGCCTTGCGCTTCTGGGTACCCTCGTTCTGAATCCGCATGACCTCGTCCAGAGTACTGATGAGCTGTTCATTGGTGTGGCGCAGAGTTTCGATGTCCACCACGGAGCGCTCCGCCTCCCGTGCTGTCTCGATGGTTCCCATTTTGAGCATATCCGCGTTCTGCTGCAACAGTTGGTTGGTCATATTGGTGACCGCGTTCTGTGCCGCCGTGGCCTGGCGGGAGTGCTCCAGCCCCAGCGCCAGCACCAGCTGGCTCTTCCACAGGGGGATGGTGTTCACCAGCGAGGACTGGATCTTCTCCAGCATCAGGGCGTCGTTATTCTGAATCAAACGGGTCTGAGGCCCCATTTGAATGGAGATCATCCGGGTCAGCTCCAGATCATGAATTTTTTTCTCAAACCGGCTGCACAGATTGGCCAGATCGTTGTATGCCTGAGCGTCCTCCTGGGTTCCGGTGGTGGTGGCCTTGCTCCTCAGCTCCTCCAGCTCCTTGGCACGAACGGCATTGAGCCGCTTCTTCCCGGCCAGAACATACATGGTAAGCTCTTTATAATACTTGGTGTTAAGGTCATACATCTGGTCGAGCATGGCAATATCCTTCATCAGCGTCACCTGATGACCCTCCAGCACCGTCACAATCTTTTCCACGTTGGTTTCCACCCGGCTGTACTGTGCCTTTACAGCCTCAAGGTCATTCTTCTTCTTTTGGATAAATCCGAAGATGCCCTTTTTCTCCTCCTGCCCCAGGCTCTTCAGCTCCACCACCAGGCCGGATAACGCCGCGCCCACCTGTCCAAGATCCTTGGTCTTGACGTTGTTAAGCGCACTTTCAGAAAATCCAGCAATGTTTTTCTGAGCCGCCGCGCCGTATTGCAGTACCATGGAGGAATCCGTAATGTCAATCTTCTGAGAAAATTCCTCCACCATTTTGCGCTCTTCCGGTGTCAGCATACTTTCATCCAGCGTTATGGAATTGACGTCCCCGGCGGTTCCTCCGGCGGCGGTCTGCGCCGCCGCTCCCGCGCCGGGGTCAAGGGTCAGGGAAGGTGCGGCAGGCGCCGCCGGCACAGCAGCGGCGGTGGCGCTTCCAGACGGGTCCAGGGTCAGCTCGGGTATTATATTGTTATCACTCACAGTAAGTTCCTGCCTCTCTTATGTTGCTTCCAGATTTTTTCCGCCCTATACGCCGGGCATCGTCGTACCGCCGATTCCTTCCCGGGCCAGCATCTGCTCCATGACGGTGATGTCGGTTGAAATATCCAGCGCCTCGTCCGCAAACAGCGCGTCCAGCTGCCGGTCAAAGGCAACACAGATCGTTTTCAGCATAGTCTCAATTTTCCCTTTTGTGCCGTCAATATTCGTACCCGAAATTCCCGCCGCGTCCATCCGGTCATAAGCATTGAGCAGCTTGAGGGTGGTGGGCAGATAATAATTCAAAAAACGGCGGATCTGAGACAGTTTCTTTGGATGCGCCACGATATGGTCAATGATTTTTTGGGTGTCCTTTTCCAGGTATTCAATCTGTGCCGAGATTCCCTCGTCAAGAATACTGTCATTAAGGCGGCGCATCTCGGAAACAGCTCTGTCGCGCTCCGCAATCAAAGCGTCAATCTCAGGATTTCCGGTGGAGCGCGGCTTGGACGATTCCTCCGTTTTGGCTTTTTCCCGGGAAGGCGCTTCCTCCGACGGGCGGGCTGTCTCTTTGGGTTCCGATACCACAATCACCCGGTCTGGAAAGAGGCGTCTCAGCAGGAAAAAGACTGCCAGAGAAACCACCGCCGCCAGAATATAATGAGTGACGCTGTAAAACGGAAGCAGGATCGCCCACGCCAGCCAGACCGCGCCAACAGCGTAAAATGGCGCCACCGAGTACTTCTTCACTTTGGCCATGTTTCAATACCTCCAAAAGGGGCTTCTTGCTGATTATTGTACGCTTTTTTTTGGTGAAGTGTCAAGGGTGTGCCCAAATAATTCGCCTGATCCCGGCCATCGGGGGCACATTGACAACATCAGCGGAATTGGTTATACTGAATTATTCTCAAACACAGCCGCGTTCCCTTCCCCGTTATGATATTATTCACATTCAAAGGAAGATTTTCCATGCTGACATTAAATAGTTTCAAGGGCGCGCGCAGCGTTCTGTCCGAGGTCATTTTGGACACACGGCTGATTTACAGCCCCGCCTTTTCCAAGGCAACCGGCAACCACATTTATCTCAAGCCGGAAAATATGCAGGTGACAGGCGCCTATAAAATACGCGGCGCTTATTTTAAAATCAGCACCTTGAGCCAGGAGCAGAAGGAACGCGGACTGATTACCGCTTCGGCGGGCAACCATGCCCAGGGCGTGGCCTATGCCGCCCAGGCGGCAGGTGTGGCGGCGACCGTCATCATGCCCACCGCAACGCCCCTGGTCAAGGTCAATAATACAAAGGACTACGGCGCAAAGGTCATCCTCCACGGCGAGACCTTTGACGACGCCGCCGCGCTGGCCGCGAAGATGGCGGAGGAGGAGGGCCTTACCTACGTCCATCCCTTCAACGATCCCGCCATTGCCACCGGTCAGGGTACCATCGCCTACGAGATCTTTCAGGATCTGCCTGATGTGGATATCGTTCTGGTTCCCATCGGCGGCGGCGGTCTTGCCGCGGGTGTCTCCACTTTGGTAAAGCTGCTCAACCCCAATGTGAAGGTCATCGGCGTGGAACCTGTGGGCGCCGCCGCCATGAAGGCAAGTATCGCGGCGGGACACGTGGTCACGCTGGACCACATTGAGACGATTGCCGACGGCGTAGCGGTGAAAACCCCCGGAGATTTGGTGTTCCCCTATGTACAGAAGCATCTCGACGATATCATTACCATTGACGACAGCGAGCTGGTTGACGCGTTTCTCGATATGATGGAAAAGCATAAAATGATCGTGGAAAATGCCGGTCTTCTGTCGGTCGCAGCCTTGAGCCATTTGGACTGTGAGGGAAAAAATATCGTGCCGGTTCTCTCCGGCGGAAACATGGACGTGATCACCATTTCCTCCCTGGTACAGCACGGCCTGTTAAACCGGGGACGTATTTTCACCTTTTCTGTGCATCTGCCTGACCGTCCCGGTGAGCTGCTGCGGGTAGCGGAGATTGTTTCGCGAGAAAACGGCAACATCATAAAGCTTGACCATAATCAGTTCGTTTCCATCAACCGCCAGAGCGCCGTGGAGCTGAAGGTCACACTGGAGGCCTTCGGGCACAACCACAAAAAAGCGATTCTCGTGGCACTTTCACAGGCGGGCTATGACGCCCAGGAGGTCACTACCGGAGATTTTTATGATTAGGGCTTGCTTGTTAGCCTTTCTGATATCCACACAAACCAAGTGTCATGCTGTTGCCAAGCAAGCCCCGCACTTCTGCCGTCGCCAATGGGCGGGCAATGATGTTGCCCGTCCATTGGCTATCTGATGCGGCGGGTTTGCCGGATCGTCGCGCGCAGTGGCCAAACACCCCATGGGAAGGGCAGGGAGAGCCGCGCACGGTTCCGGAACTCCATCCGCTTAGTGTATCTTATGTCAGACCCGGCATACGGGTGTTTCCTGCCCGGATGTCCCTAAACAGTATATTATCGGAATGTTTTAAAATAGTATTTAAAGGTGGATAAAAACATGATTAAAATTGCGCCATCTATTTTATCCGCGGATTTTGCGATGCTGGGACGGGATCTCGATCGGATCAGAACCGCGGACTGGGTGCATGTGGATGTGATGGACGGAGCGTTCGTGTCCAATATTACCATTGGGGTGCCGGTGGTAACCTCTATCCGAAAACACACCGACATGTTTCTTGATGTGCATTTAATGATTGAAAAACCCGCGCGCTATATCGAGGCTTTTGCCCAGGCAGGCGCCGATTTGCTCTCCATACATCTGGAGGCCGATATGCCCCCGGGTATTCAGGACGCGCTGCGGCTGATGGAACAGCACAGCGTGAAAAAAGCCATTGCCCTGCGCCCCATTACCTCCCCGGAGGCGGTTCTGCCCTATCTGGAACAGCTGGACATGATTTTGGTTATGACCGTGGAGCCGGGCTTTGGCGGGCAGGCCTTTATGGAACACCAGCTTGAAACCATCGCCTCCGTACGCCGGTATATTGACCAGTACAACCCGGCCTGCGATCTTCAGGTGGACGGCGGCATCAATCCAGAGACGGCAAAGCGGGTCATCGCCGCAGGTGCAAACGTTTTGGTAGCCGGTTCGGCCGTTTATGGCGCGCCTGACATTGGGCTTGCCATCCGCACGTTGAGAGGGGACTGACCATGCAGTATTTTCCGCCCGCGCTGGAAAAACTGGTAGAGCAGTTTGCCCGCCTTCCGGGTATCGGCAAAAAGACGGCCCAACGGCTGGCGTTTTTCATCCTTTCACTGCCCGAGGAGGATACCTTAGCCTTTGCCAAGGCTATCACCGAAGCCAAGCGCTCTATTTCTTTTTGCCCGGTCTGCCGTAACCTGACCGAGGGTGAGGGTCCCTGCGCCATCTGCCGCAACCAGAAGCGGGATCACGCGGTAATCTGCGTGGTTGCCGATCCCAAGGACGTGATTGCCATGGAACGGGCGCAGGAGTACAGCGGCCTCTATCACGTCCTCCACGGGGTCATCTCGCCGATGAACCATGTGGGGCCTGATGATCTGCATATCCGGGAGCTTCTGGAGCATGTGGCCCAAGGCGAGGTGCTGGAGGTTATCATGGCCACCAACCCCGATACGGAGGGTGAGGCCACGGCCATGTATCTCTCCCGTCTGCTCAAGCCTTTCGACGTCAAGGTAACCCGCCTCGCTTACGGCATTCCTGTAGGAAGTCATTTGGAGTACACCGACGAAGCTACTCTCATGCGGGCGCTGGAAGGGCGCAGAGAGATGCTTTAGCTGTCAGCCTGATGCAGGGACTGCTGTAATCATACCTTCCGCCACTCAGTTTCCGATCAGAAAATCAAGGATATTCCATCCGTCACTGGTCATCGCTTTGTAAAGCTCGGTATAACCGCAGCTGGTACAGGTGACCGTGACGAATTTTTTATTTTGAATGTCAAATATTTTTGCGAAATTCCCACCTGTCGCCTGGAACTGATCGCTCTCATAGCTCGTATTGCCGCATTTGGGGCAGACATATTGCTGCTGCATAAACACTCATCCTTTCAACCTTATAACTTCAGGGCTTCCGGCGCCGGTCAAGCCACGCTCGGTGTCATATGCGGGGCGATACTCCTGACTTGCCGTGAATACCCTCATTATAGGAAACGGTGATTGAAAAAACAAGGGCACATCTATGAAAAAAGACTGTTGTTTTCATTAAATTCAGCAGTGAGCGAACCCATGCTTATAGCCCCAATCAAACACAAACGGCGCGGATGATTTCCGCGCCGTTTGTGTGAGAGGTTTGGCTTGCCACCCCCCTGCTTGATCAACACAAAGGGACAGCACACCGCATGGAGGAGAAATAACGTTTCATGCTGCTTTCATTTGCACAAAAAGCGCTGAAACTGAAAATAAAAAGCGCACCGGATGAATTTCCATCCGAAACGCCTTTGTTATGGTTATAGTATACCTCTTTTTTGCAGGTTGTCAATATCTTCATTCATATTTTATCAATTTTTTTATATTAAATAGCTTAAATATGAAATATGACTTCGCTAATGTTTCATTTATAATTGAATTTCGACTGGTAGATGCATCACGATGTCATTGGGTGTTACCATACAATCGTACGCAAAAATCAAAACTCCTGCCTGCGCGGCCATTCGAAGTGCGGCACCAAATGCCGGATGGGTATGGTCATTGGGTGAGAAAAAGTCGGCAGGAGTCATTTGTATCACAAAAAACAAAGCCGTTTCATAGCCCTCCTCCCGGGCACGAATCAACTCTTTTATATGCTTAACGCCCCGTTGTGTGGGCGCGTCTGGAAAATAAACCGCTCCGTTTTTCTCCAGCGTCACACCCTTCACCTCAACGTAACCGGCGCGCCCATCAAGCGACTCCCAGTAGAAATCAAACCGAGAGTTCCCATAGCGTGATTCCGCCTTAAGCAAGCGGAGATGAGGCTGGAAGTGTTCTTCCAACGCCCACTCCCGGAAGATCTGATTGGGTGCCTGGGCATCAATATTGATCAATCTGTCACCTTTTTCTACCGCCACCAGATCATATTTCGTCTTTCGTGTGTCGCTTTTCGCTTGCTCCAAATAAACCGCAGCGCCTGGTGTCAGCAGTTCCTTGCACCTTCCTGTATTTTTCACATGAACGGGTATCTCCACACCGTCAAGCTCCACAAGCGCGATAAACCGGTTGGGTCTTTGATGAAATACGCCCTTTCGGATCTGCTCATACCGCATAAGAACGCCCTCTTTATAAATACAAAAATGAATGAGGCAGATTCCATCAGGAATCTGCCTCAAATGTTGGCACGACCTATTTTCCCAGACCGTCTCCAGTCGAGTATCTTCGGCGCAAGCGAGCTTAACTTCCGTGTTCGAAATGGGAACGGGTGGACCCTCGCCGCAATCAGCACCAACTTAC